>Ga0247841_10001844_pt1 | contig 44528 bp, 33 predicted proteins | sample LaCruzMarch2015__2_FD_192410 | JGI IMG/M metagenome (GOLD analysis project Ga0247841, IMG submission 192410) | Freshwater microbial communities from meromictic Lake La Cruz, Castile-La Mancha, Spain - LaCruzMarch2015_18m | ecosystem: Environmental > Aquatic > Freshwater > Lake | place: Spain... | reverse complement strand
ATTCATAAAATCTCGGCTTGAGGGTCCGAATATCGGTGATTGGAGTATTTTGGGACCGGTAGTCCATTACAAAACGCAAAAGTTCACTGAAGTCTGGCTCCAGGTAATAAACAATACCAAGGACCAGGTAAACCTGATTCGGAACATTTATAAAAGCACTTGTCAGACCAATACCACAGAATCTAGTCAATGCAAGCCGGATAGTGACAATTTTAAAATAAAGTTCAAGATCTCCATCGATCAGGAAGCATATTTTTTTTATTTGCTGGTCAAGTCAGAAATAATTGATGTTCCAAACCGCAAAAGCCCCCAACTCCTAAACTGGATGACCCACAACTTACAGTCCAAAAACTGCAAATCCAATAGTTTGACTTCAGTAAGGAACAAATACTTCTACCACCAACTGGCCACCCTCGACTACTGGTATCAAAAATTATTGGATGCACTGGAATTCATCAACGAGGAACGCGAACGCATCCTGAAATACATCCCCCAATAAATCCCCTCTTTCCTTCATTACAATTCATACCGGGATGGAAAACCGGTCACATGTCCCGTGTCACGCGTCACGCATCACGATTCAATCGTACCTCGTAAATCGTAAATTCACTCGTCCTTCGTCACTCGTCATTTGTCATTCCCTCAGGGGGGTTACTAAAGGGTTACTATTATTTTCCCCATTTTCACTCGGGGGTTACTAAACTTTAGTAACTACCCAAACGATTTTCACGAATATAATTTTGCTTCCATAAACTTTTAAATTCTTTAAAAATGGAAACAATCGAAAACATGGATGACTTCTACAGAAGATTATCAGAAAAAATGGACAACATCAACAATAAGCTTGATGGCCGCTTTAACACAAAACAGCTCTCCGAGATTTGGCTCGATATTCAGGAAGTCTGTCAGTTGTTAAAAATCTCAAAACGTACACTTCAATCCTATCGGGATAATGGCATCCTGCCATTCAGCCAGATTGGCGGAAAAATTTACTTCCGGGCAAACGATATTGAAGAACACCTTCACCGGCATTACAACAAACCTTCTAACAAGAGATAAAACAACTATGAAAGTTTCAATATTCAGGAACTTCAACCAGGTTGTTGAAAACCTTGACATATCAGTGATCCTGGAACAGATTCGTTCCGGAAAATATAAACCCCGGATCCTTGCTTTGAGGGAGTTGTTGCGTCAAGGAAAAACTGATGAATACAACGACGCTAAAAGATCTCTGCCGGCCTTTACTCCTTCCGGCCTATTTGAAGGTGGCCGAAAACTGGAGTTTCTGAAGGAGTACTCCGGCCTTATCATCCTCGATATCGATAAACTTACCCAAGACCAACTTATTGCAACACGCAGCAGGGTGGAGGAAATCCCGAACACTCATGCTTGCTTTATCAGTCCCAGCGGCAATGGACTGAAAATCCTCGTGAAGGTCTTTTCCCGCCCGGTTTATCATAAAGTGGTATTCAACCAGGTTAAATCCTTTTATGAGGAACAACTCAGGAACAAAGATCAAGACTCTATGGTTCAAATAGACCCCTCTGGTAAAGACATTACCCGGTTATGCTTTGTATCATGGGATGAAATGCTATACCTCAACCCTTCCGCTGCAATTTTCAAACCCTATATTAATATGGTAGAGGACGACATCGAAAAACTGGTATCGCAAATTGAATCCCGCCGAATCGATTTAACTGCCAAATATGAAGATTGGGTCAAAATCGGTTTCGCGCTTACCGATGCCTTGGGGGAAGAAGGACGGTCCTTATTCCATCGCTTGAGTCAGTTTTACCCAGGATACCATATTAATATATGTGACGAACAGTATGATAAATGTCTCAAGTCCAAGAGAAGTGGTATCACCATTTCAACACTATATTATTTTGCCCGCGACAGTGGCATCGAAATCTCCAAATTCAAGACAGCGCCCGCGACAATAATTAAGTCCGCATCCAATAGTCTTGCACTGAAACCTGATGGTGGCATTATAAATCCTGCCAGTACCAACAAAACCAATGTAAATCCCGGCGACGATCCCAATAATCTTCCTGATTTAATCCCAGCTACTCCAGATCCGATCCCTGGTGAAATCACCAACGAATCACAATTAAAGAAGAAGAAACGCAAAAACCAGATCGATACCATCGAAGCCTACCTCTCCAGCCATTATCAGCTTAGGTATAACATTGTAACCTCCAAACTCGAAATCCGAAAAATCAATAACTCAAACGAAGATGCCGATCAGCATGTCGGCACTGTTCCGCATGCTGCTGATCATTCGTCACTCGTCATTCGTCACTCGTCATTCGTTCCCCTCACCGACTACCAAGAAAACTCCCTCCTCCGCGAAATTCTGAAAAGCAACCTCAAATGCTCGGCAGCCCTCTTGCGCAGTATCTTGTATTCAGACTTCAGTAATTTCTATGACCCTTTTCATGATTATTTCCTCCACCTGCCACTTTGGGACGGTCAAACAGATTACATCCAGCAAATGGCCGAAACGGTTAACACCACCTCCCAGGATTTATGGTGTAAGTGCTTTAAAAAATGGCTGGTAGCCACCGTAGCCGCGGTCCTCGACAATAAAACCGTGAACCATACAGCCATCATTCTTTCCGGTGGCCAGGGCATCGGCAAAACCACCTGGATGCTCAATCTCTGTCCACCTGAACTGAATGATTACATTTTCTCCGGTACCATTAACCCTAATAACAAGGACACCCTCATACACCTGGCCGAATGTATGTTCATCAACATGGATGAGCTCGAAAACATGAACCGCACCGAGATCGGTGCCTTTAAAGAAATTATTACTAAATCAGCCATCCGGATGCGTCGGGCGTACGGTCACCATATTGAGGCCTTCACACGGCGTGCCTCTTTCATGGGTTCGGTCAATTCAAGCCAATTCCTCACCGATTCAACCGGTTCCCGCCGGTTTCTTTGTTTCGAAATCCTTTCCATCAACTACCAGCATTCCATCGACCTGCAGATGGTGTATGCCCAGGCTTACGATCTCTTTCAGCAGGGTTTTAAATTTTACTTTGATAAAGATGAGATTACTGCTATCAGTGAATCAAATGAACAGTTTCAAATAAACACAGTTGAAGAAGAATTGCTCCTCACATACTTCCAAAAAGTCCAATTATCCGAAGCAATCAATTTTCTCTCCGCGGCTCAGATTCTCAACCGCATCACCGAGCGAACCCATGTCAATATCGCCACCTCCCCCGGCGCTGTAATCCGTATCGGTAAAGCCCTGAAAAAGTTCAGCTTTGAAAAACGTAAAACTGATGGCCTTTACCTCTGGGCCATCCAGGAAAAATCTTCCATCTCTTCCTTGCCCTGAAAACCCGAAACTGGTTCTTACTTCTCAATTCGATTGTTCGAATGTTCGAGTATTCAATTTTCCTTCAAGTGTCGTTGTTCAAATTTCAATATTCTTTTTTTACTGAAAACACCCTCCCTACCTTCCCTAATCTCTCAAACTATCAATAAAATCAACCATTTCAACAGGGAGGGTGGATAAAAAACACCTTCCCTGAACCCTCCCTACCCTCCCTGATACTTGTCATTTGTCACTTGTCATTTGTCGTTTATTCTACAACCTTCCCTGTTTTTCATCTTTTCTCAAACAACCCTCCCTGATGGACTACCAGTAAAATCAGTAGTTTCCGGAGTTCAGGGAGGGTAGGGAGGGTAAAATGGCCAAAATGATAAAGAAATCATTTTTTTCTGAACTCCTTCCAAGAGGAACTTTTCTAACTTAGCTGAAATATACAAAACGTATTGATATGGAATTCTTTGGAATAAACTGGAATGAGAAACACATATTAAAAACAAACACAAAAGTTGTTTGCACATCTGAATTAATTGAAATCAACCCAGAAGTCCTAAGGAAGGATGTTGAACCCTGGCTCTCAGCTATTTTTCAAAGTGAACATCTTTCGTTAATTGTTGGTACTGGACTTACTAGTGCAGTTTCATTTGTTGCAGATGTGAAACCACAAGAAATGACAAGGCTTTCATTAGAAAACGATCTTAGTGCACGTATTGGGAAGAAAGCAGATGAAACTGCAATACAAATGAAACGTGGAGAAGCGAACATTGAAGATGATATCAGGATTACACTTGAGTTAATTAATGGATTGAAAATAATTGATGATGAAAGGTATATAGGTTTAGAAACGGAATTAAATAAAAAATTACTTTCATTCATAAAAACAATTTTGTGTACAGAAAGAGAATTTGCCTCAAAACTAAAAACCGATGATTCCAAGGCAATCACAGCATTTAATCTTCTTAAGAGTTTTATTTTAAGTTTTACAAGTAGAGCAGCTTCTAGAGAACGGTTAAATATTTTTACTACCAATTATGACAGGTTTATTGAATTGGCTTGCGATGAAACCGGGGTTTTGTTATTAGATAGGTTCAAAGGGAAAATTCAACCTGTTTTCAGGAATACACGACTTGAGTTGGATTACCATTATAATCCTCCAGGCATAAGAGGAGAACCTAGATATGTAGAAGGTGTTGCTCGAATTACAAAATTACACGGCTCTATTGATTGGAAATTTGAAGGAGACAGAATTTTCAAGTCGCTACTCCCTTTTGGAGCTTCAGATAATCATCCTGAGATTCCTGAAAATATTACAGAACAAGTAGTAATGTATCCCAATTCTTCCAAGGATATTGAAACAGCTTTCTATCCCTATGCGGAATTATTCAGAGATTTCTCTTCTGCTATTTGCCAACCAAACTCGGTTTTAATTACTTACGGCTATGGTTTTGGAGATAGCCATATAAATAGAGTCATTGAAGATATGTTAACAATCCCATCCACGCATCTTGTAATTATTGCATGGGATAGATTAGGAGACCAAAAACAAAAGCCAATTGATATTACCTCCACAGCAGAAGAACCAGGTCCTATTGAGCCAGAACTTCCTGCAGAAAAGGCAAACAATGTGGGCTCAAATAATGCTGAGGAAAATAGAAATTTTGGTGCAGGCAGAGAGAGAATGATTAAATTCCTCGAAAATAAAAATTCAGCACAGTGTACTTTATTGATTGGTGAACACTTTGCAGACTTAAAAAATCTCGTCGAATTCTATTTGCCGAAGTCGGCTATTGATAGGTTGACTGTAAGAATGCAAAAATTAAAGGATAACAGAGGAGATAGATTTGAAGGTCAAACAAGTGATTCAAACAAAACAGAAGAAACGGTATGAGTAATAGTAATCAATTTGATTTTGACCATTTACGCAACCTGACAATAGGAACCGTTGATTTTGTTTCCCCAAATGAAATAAAAGTAATACTTGACACATCTGCACCACAAAATACTGCATTAAATACTGGAACACCTACCCTTTTCCCAAGAATAAATGGCTTTGTTTTAATTCCAAATGAAGTTGGCGCCTTAGTTGGGATAATTAGTTGGATTGGTGTAGAACATAGTCAATATCCCAAGCGAACTGGATACAAGGATTTTGACTTGATTGATCTACCTTTCCCTTTAAGGAAGTTATCAATTACTCCAATGGGTACACTTAAACAAGGAGGGAAAATCGAAGATAAAAATTACAAACTTGAAAGGGGTGTCTATAGTTTTCCATCTATTGGAGATTCTGTGATTTTGCCAACCGATGTTCAGCTTAAATCTATCGTTGAAAACAAAGAAAAAAATTCTGTTGTAAAAATTGGCATCGCTCCAATTGCTGGCAGTGCAGACGTTAGAATAAATCCTGATAAATTTTTTGGTCGTCATGTGGCAATACTTGGGAATACTGGTAGTGGCAAATCTTGCAGTGTTGCTGGCGTTATCCGATGGTCCCTAGAAGAAGCAACAAAAAGGTTGCCCTATGATGAAAAACTAAATGCCCGATTCATAATTCTTGATCCTAATGGAGAATATACAAATGTCTTCAATGACCTAAATTGTGACTTGAAAAAATTCAAAGTAGAACTGTCAGAAGAAGAGAAGACATCATTTAAGGAATTAAAAGTTCCTGCTTGGCTATGGAATAGCTACGAATGGAGTTCGTTTTCAAATGCAAGCGGAAGAACACAAAGGCCAATTTTAAGGCGAGCATTAAGAGAATTAAGATCAGGTGAAATTGGCGGTTTAACTGACTTTCAAACAAGAATTAAAGGTCACTTTTCAAGTTGTTATGCCTCACTTAAGAACGACCTTTCTGTTACCTCAAACTATAAAGATGATTCAACCAAATTTGGCAAGAAACTTTTAAGTATAATTGAAGATTGCAATGGATTTGAAACTGAAAGTGAAACCGACCTTAAAGGAGCATTTACAGAACTTTCAGATAAATTAAAAGAAAAATTAGGAATTCGATTTGCAACTTTTGTTGACAAAAAGTCAGGTAAACCGGTAGAATATTATACTCCTTTTTCCCGCGAAGATGTTGAATCCTGTATTGAAGCAATACAAAAGCTATTAGATTCTTTTGGGGGTCTAACAAGTCATATAGGTCCTAATGAAGACACTCCAATTCCCTTCAATGTAGAAATTATTCCAGACAGAGTAGAACAGCTTGCACACGAAGCAGGAGTAATTCAATTTGTTGATTTTTTAATTATGCGTATGCGTTCAATGTTATCAGACAGTCGCATGAATAATATCATTGCAAACGACAACGGAATAACTTTAGAAAGTTGGCTTACCCAAACTATAAATGGGATTTCAATAATTGATTTATCACTTGTTCCTTCTGACATCACACACCTTGTTGTCTCAGTAATTTCAAGGCTAATTTTTGAATCTTTGCAGCGGTACCGGAAATTGACGAATAAACTCCTTCCAACTGTTATGGTTATGGAAGAAGCTCATAATTTTATAAAACCCTACAAAAATTCAGAAGAAATTACAGCATCGCAACTCTGTACGGAATCATTTGAGAAAATTGCCAGGGAAGGGAGGAAATTTGGGTTAAGTCTAACCATTTCTTCTCAAAGGCCCTCCGAATTATCTCCTACTGTTCTATCTCAGTGCAACACCTTTTTACTTCACCGAATAGTTAACGATCGGGACCAGGATTTGGTGAAACGACTTGTGCCGGATAACATAGGAAGCCTTTTGGATGAGTTACCAATTCTTCCAACAAGAAAGGCAATTTTATTGGGATGGGCTTCACCTATCCCTATACTTGTCGAAATGAATGAACTCAAACCTGAGCATAGACCAAAATCAGAAGATCCTGACTTTTGGGATGTCTGGACAAGAACTGAGAAGCGAGAAGTTGATTGGAAGGGATTAGCAGAAGATTGGCAAGGAGTTAAACCAGTAGAAGCAGAATCATTAGAACGTAAAATAGAAGAGTTTAATTTTTAACTACTTTCATGTAAAAATATTGAAGCCATTGCACCATATGTGCGAAATTTCCAAGTTTGGCAATTTTCCTTATAATGAGCATGTTTCAGTTAAAGTAACAACACCATACTTGAAAGTTGAATCTCCATGGATTGGAACCTATGTTTAGCAGCCATAAAACTTTTCCTACCTTCGTTCCATGATCAAGCGGTTATACAATCCCTGGCAGATCACCAACGACGGTGAGCGCGAGGCCGACAGGCAAATGATACTTCCGGGAAAAATGGAAGATGAGCCCATATTTGTAATGCACAGTTTACGTATTTCATCTCGTTATCACCGGGTGCAGATGTCGGGGGAGTGTGATTTTGTGATTTTCTCCAGGCTGGGTATCATTGTGGTGGAGGTCAAGGGTGGGATCATAGGATATGGTTCTTCCGATAACCACGACCATTGCTTTTATCGCCTTACGGGAGATGACCATCGCGAACCGGTTAAAAATCCATTCACCCAGGCGGATGAAAACGCGCATGCGATACAGAGTTTTTTGCGGGAAAAGGGGCAACTCAACATTTTTGTGGGTTCGGTTGTGTGTTTTCCGGAATGTGTGTTTGATTGCGACGGGGTGGAGTATAAATACCTGTGGCACCGGGGGTGTGTGAAGGAATGGCTGCCGATGATCATGGATTCGCAAAGGGTACAGATTGCCGAATTCTATGAAAAACAGGATGAACGAAACGTTGCAATGCGCATCACATGGGAAACTCTGGATGAGGCCCGGATAGGTGCGTTGACCGAAATCCTGAAGCCGGAATTTGTTCCGCGGCGGTCTCTTTCACAAGCAAGGCTTAACCTGGGGGAATCGGAGCGGAGGCTGGAGGAGGGGGTGCATATCCTCCACGGATTAAGCGAAAATCAGCGGATCATGGTACAAGGCCCACCGGGAAGCGGAAAATCGACCTATGCTTTCGACCTGATTGTCGGCTTATGTAAATCAAAAGAAAAAATAGGACTTTACCTCTGCTGGAACGAATTTCTTGCCGCCAGGATGAATCATAAACTGCAGCATGCATTGAGTGAAAACCTACCCGACAGCATCAGGGCACTGGCCTATTATCATTTTCTTGAAGAACTGGCAACCCTTACGGGTGATACATCATTGATGCCAACCTTTGACAGTGTAGCTAAAGGTGAATTCGGACATTTGGTTCATGAGTGCCTTGGTAGACTGCATAAGGCAAAGAAGCTTCCCAAATACGATTTCATCGTGGCTGATGAGGCACAGGACCTTTTCGACATGGGCCTTGACCAGGTGATCAAATCACTTCTTAAGGTAAACAACCCCCTGCAGAAAGGGAATTATTATATCTTTTTCGACGACAACCAGGCTTTCCCCCGGTATGCGAATCTGGATGCCTACATTCGAACCCGGGAAACACTGAAGGAGGCTTCGGCCTATTATGTTCAGTTCGCCAACCTCCGTGTGAACACCGGACATGGTATCACAGAACTGATCCATGACGCAGGACGCGGACAAATGGATCCCCAACAGGCATATGGAAATGACGTAAAGTTTATATCCTGGAAAACACCGGCGGAGGTTCCCGGTCTTCTGCGGCAATATATTAACCAGGAACAGACACTCAGCAAATGTACTCCTGAAAATATGGTCGTACTCTTCACTGCCGACCTTCTTAAGGAGGATTCCCCCCTTAAAGAAATTATCAAAAAGGAATCCATTTTGGAATTGCTCACGATTGACAATCTGAATAACCCTTCGGGGAAGGTGCGGTACACCACAGCACTGCGTTCAAAAGGGTTGGAATGGAATTCAGTTTTTCTGGTTTGTTCATCGCTATCAGACACAAAGAATCTGTTTCAGCTATTTATAGGTGCCTCTAGGGCGAAGGGAAAGGTTTATGTTATTTACTTTTCTTAAAACAATAATGAACCATTAGAAAATGGTAGCCACATGAACGGCTTCAATTCAGTAAAACAAATTTATTACCTTGTCTCAATCATTATCACATTTGACATTTCTACAGTTTATCTCATATTTTAAAACCTGGTAAGTCAATAATCCAATTTGTATACATGTCAAGTTCTTCATCTGTAAATTTACTCAGTGATCTGAACGTTTCCCGGTGGCATTTTCTATACTTTATTCCACTACCACAAAAGCATTTACTTACACGGTCTGGTTCCTTCCTGCCTTTAATAAACATTAGCCCTTGCAATATTTTAGTTAAGTCATTTGTTTTAAAAACATCTCTAAAAAATTCCAAATTACCTGCCTTACCATGTGAACGTTCATGAAGAAAATAGCCATTCATCTCTCTGTATTTCTGGTTATAGAAATAAGGCTTGACCTGTTGTTCAATAAACCATAACAGTGTTATCCCTTGTTTGCATAATATAGTTTCTTCTGGGATGGATTTGAAACAGCAATGCCCATCAGAAAATACGTGCCAGTCAATATTAACAGGTATTCTTCTTCCGGTTTCGAATACATAAGGGAATCTATAAGGATATGCTTGTATAGGAACTATCCGTATAAAATAGCTGTCAATGTAAAAACCATGATCATCATTTAATTTCAGTTCTCCTGAAATATATGGAATTCCTTCCGGTGATTCAAAATACGTTAGCTCAGGGTAAAATTTATGAATGTCTCTAGCCTCCTCCTTAAAACACGTAATGCCGCTATCCATTTGCCCAAGGATTTGATGTGGAGGCTCCTCTTGCTATCACAGATGTGAGCATTGAATTAGCTTGCTCCTTTTTATCTTCTCCTTCAGGAAATCTATCCCCAAGATGTTTTCTCCATAGTCTGCTGGCCTTAAGTTGATTTTCTTCTTTGAGAGCTTTCTCAGCATCGTCAATAAAATCATTCAGTGCGTTAAGAAAATTGTTTTTACGTGTTTCGTCATAATCTGCAAAAAGATTGTCATATGGTACTGCTGGAACAACACATTCAAATGTTACATCCAGTGTTTTTTTTATTTCTTTAAGAATATCCTTTACTGTTATGTCATCCCTTTCGTTTAGTACAATTTTCTCTTTAGCGTTGGCTGCAAGTATTGACATAGATAAACCACTGGGCATTTTATTACGCTTATTATCACACCAGCTTTTGAGGTACATTACATTCCGGACAAGCTTGCCGTTGTCATCCTTTTTTTTATTAAACCAATCAACCATCGCTTTGGGATCACTGTCTTCAAAATTATTATCCTTCACAGCAATTTTGTAGTCTTGGCCATCAATTTTGTAATAAACCGGATGATCAATCTCATAGTCTCCTGAAAAAATTGATCTCACGCATTTCTTACGATGTTCCGGATAAGTGTCTGTATAACCATTGACCGCTTTCCAAATCCATCCTTGAAGGGTGGTTGAAGTTACATCAGGCTCCCGAAAAAAATAAATGCCGTCATCCAGGTCGCATATATCATCTTTGGTACGGATCGCTGAATTCATTTTATGGGAGCCCTGAATAAAAAATTTAGGTTCGTAATCGGGGTGATTGTCTTTAAACCATTTACGGATTCTGCTTCTTAACCCGTTTTTAGAGTTAATCATCCTTTCTTTTTTTGTTTTACCAATGCTGATTTCTCCGTGGAAATCTTGAAATAGTTTGTGACAGTTTGCCATATTATTTTACTTTTAAAAATTTAATAATGGAATGAAGATTTTTTTTTGCCAGTTCGTCTCCGATAGCTTCCAACCTCTGTAGATCTTTTTTACCAGAGGTGTTAAGATCAATTGTATCCGAACCCAAATCATATTGTATGCGCAGGTATTCAAATTCGTTGTTCTGTTTGGCCGCAATCCTGCTGAGGAAGGCAATATATTGCTCAGTGATCTGAGCTTGACTATCAAAAATAATATCGAGTAGCCTGGGTTTGGGAAACAACCAGTACCAGATATCCTTTGGCTTCCATCCGGATTTAATTATATGTGTACCCTTGCCGGTTCCGAGAGATAAAAGACTGACATCTGAAAAGTTATAACCAAGTTTTTCTGTTGCTTCAAGTATGCCAATCAATGATGGATTGTTGGCAAAAATTCCTCCATCAATCATGTTCACATTAATTCCATTTCCATGTTCATTGGAAAAGCTGAAGGTATTGGGTGGAAAATAAACAGGGGCAGAGGCACTTGAAAGAGCTACTTCGTGTGCAGGCAATTTATAGTCCCTTGAATATTCATCATGATGTCGAGTCTTCAGTACATTGATTTGCCCATCATTCCCATTAAAAACAGGGATACAGACCTTTGTTTTAAGGTCATTTAGAATTGGTGGTACCCCGCCATTTGCTGCCGAATATATTTCTTTTAGTTTTTTTCGCAAATCCTTGTTACTGTATATAGAGGTAATGATGGCTCTGCTCTTACTTGGTAAGACTTTAAGATACCATTTAGGAAAAATCATTTTTGCATGTTCTATATAAAATTTGACCAGCTCGGATGCCGGAATTCCCAATGCAATGGCTATAGCAAGAATCGCCCCGGTTGAGGTACCGCAGATCAGGTCGAAATGCTCATATAATTTTTTATCAGGATCTCTGCGTCGCAGTTCTCTTTCGAGTTCATTCAGTACCTTGGCGGGTATTAGCCCCCTGATCCCACCTCCATCTATTGAAAGAATTCTAAATTTTTCCTTTTTTTTTGACATTATTGTCTGATTTTGTCACTTTTATTAATTATTTCGGAGATAATGATATATTTTATTGTAACTGCCGTTAATAAATTTTACGATATTTGCATTAGCCAGGCAGGGCTTCCCCCTATTAAAGTCGGTTATACCTCCTATAATGTATATAACCGGAATCCATTTGAATTCCCCCATGGTGTAAAAAAATAATATTCCGGTTATTAATATCATGAAAGCAGGTCAATATTACCATAGCAATCAAATCAGGCTTGCCCAATTGGTAGATGCTGACTGGATAGTGGCGTTGGCAAAATGTAAAGAGCATATTAATTGGAGGCTTAAACAAAAGACACTCTCTGGAGCTCATGCAGCATCAAACCTTGGCTCTGATCCTGTTGAGCATTATCTGGGACTTTCCTATGAAAAAATACTGACCGGAGAATGGGAGTGGAAAACAGAATATTGCCTTGCTGAGCAGATGATACGAATAGCAAACAGTTGTATCAGTAAAGAAGTAGAAAAAGCAAAATCGGTGAAGGGAGAATCATTTAAAATCCTTTATAGAAATATTGAAGAAGAATTTTATGATCTGGCAGATCCGCCGCAAACTCTAGCAGATATTAACCTCTATGAAGCCAAACTCCATAATATCGAAACTGCGATATCCGGAGATGAACAACTTGAATTTCTGGTGGAAGCAATCAAAGAAGGAAAAAAGAGAACAGAAATCGCAGATTTGATGGATATTAAACCTCGTCAGTTTGACAAGCTTAGAGAGAAATTAATTAGAAGAGTTAGAACGCATCAATCGTCAGTTAAGTGATATGGGTATAATTAACGCAAAACAGGTTTTAAGTGACATCTATGGTCTGATGATGGAAATTAACCTTCATCGTGCGGATGAGGATGTTTTAGAAGACCTAAAGGAGAATCCTGATCCACTGATTGAAAACCATTTACTGAAAATTAAACAGCTAAAGGCTAAATTAAAGGCTGAGGCAAATAGAGTTCTGTTTCAAAAAGCCATAGAACAAATAAAAATTTTAAAGCAACAAGGTATTGAAGAAATAAAAAATATCTTTAATCCTGAGGAACAGGTACAACTTATGCCACTTTTCAGGAAATTCGAAGAATTGACAAAGGATGATGAAGCTGCCATCCTGGAAGATCAGGAATTATTGTACTTCATGGAAATACTCAAAAACCGGATTGATGAAAATCCTGAGCAATAATCCAATTATTGCGGCAAGAGAGTTACATAGCATGCTTGGCTGGACCAACCCTGCCGATTTTACATTGGAGGAAATAGCGAATAATCTTGGTATTATTGTTAAAAATCTACCTATTATTGGTTCTGATGGCAGGATTTTAATCAAAGGAGACACAGGTATAATTACTCTCAATTCAGCGATAACCCATCAGGGTAAAAGGAATTTTATAACTGGCCATGAAATTGGTCATTTTATCCTCCATAAGAACCTTACCCCGTTTTTCTCGGACACTCATAAAACACTTTCTGAATGGCACAAGAAAGGAATTCAAGAACAGCAGGCGAATGAATTTGCAGAAGAACTATTAATGCCTGAGAGCCTTTTTAAAAGTAAAGTGACAAAAAAAAGGTTAGATATAGTGCTCATTGAAGATGTTAGTACATATTTTAAAGTTTCTATAACAGCGACCTTCCTAAGATACATCAAACTTGGTTGCTTTCCATTAATGGTTGTTTTTATGGAAGACAGAAAAGTGAAATGGAAGCAGTGCTCTGATGATTTCCCTTTCACTTTCTTGCCTTACGAGTCTGCTGTTCCGGCTAATACGGTTGCCGGTGATTATTTTTACCACAACGGTTTGGAAACTAAACCTGAAAAAGTAAATGCAATCGATTGGTTCCCTGAGGATTTTCAGATTAAATACAAAATTGATTGGAAATTATGGGAACAATGTTACCGGGTTTCGGATAAAGGTCTTATTTCCTGCCTTTGGACCTACTAAAAGTCGACCTGTCATTGATGCACATCTTGAATAGAAAAGCTTCCCAAGGGATTTTGTCCAATAAAATCAGGCAAATACCGAGTTTAAATAATTGTTATTATTTTACGACGTCATAGTTTGCCGTTGTACGATTCTATTTTTACAGTTCATTACAAAACGGAATATGAACCCCATGGAACACCGTTTCATCTCCAAATCTTCCTTTATCCGTGGTACACAATGTCCCAAATCACTTTGGTTGCACCTTAACCAACCCGATGAACGGGATGAAACCAGCAATGCACAGCAACAGATCTTCGATACAGGCCACAACGTCGGATCCCTGGCCCAGCAACTCTTCCCTGGTGGCATTGATGCCAGTCGCGGCGAACATGCACAGGTTGCCGAAGCTATCGCCTATACTGCCGAACTGATAAGCAACGGTCAGACAGTGATCTATGAAGCTGCCTTCAGCGACGGGGAGACACTTTGTTATATGGACATCCTGGTGAAGGAGCTTGATGGCTGGGCTGCCTATGAGGTGAAGGCATCTACGCGTGTCAAAGATTACCAGGTGAACGATGTGGCCTTCCAATACTATGTGATCATCCGTTCGGGGTTGCCCCTCAGGCGCGTATCCCTGGTGCATGTGAACAACCAGTATATAAGACACGGAGACCTTGACCTGCGGCAATTGTTCACCATTGCACCCATGACTGACCGGATCCTGTCGATGCAGGCAACTATCGCACCGGTGTTGCGCCCCTTGCAGGAGATGCTGGTAGCCGGCTTCATGCCGGAAATATCCATGGGGTCCCAGTGCGGGAATCCATTCCCTTGCGATTTTCTGGACTTCTGTCGGCAAAATTGCACCAAAGATGAAGAGGATGGAGAAACCCGTCCGGCAAGCCGTGACCAGGATGCGCTGGATGAATTCCTTAAGGAACTTGTGTACCCGCTTTATTACATGGACTTCGAAACCATCCTGTTTGCCGTTCCCCGGTATGACGAAAGCCGGCCATACCAGCAAATACCATTTCAATATTCATTGCATATTCAGCAAATCAAAGATGGTCCCGTCGAACATTACGAATTCCTGGGAATTCCCCCGGCTGATCCAAGACCGGAATTTATCCAATCCCTGCTGGCCCGGATCGTAGAAAGCGGGAGGATTATCGTGTGGAACCAGGCCTTTGAAAAAACACGGCTGAAGGAGATCGCCCGGGATTTCCCGGCATATGCCACCCGGATAGCGTTATTATTTGACCGGTTTGCTGATCTGATGGTCCCGTTCAGAAGGAAGCACCTTTACATGTCTGAGATGAATGGTTCTTATTCTCTTAAAGCGGTTCTGCCAGCACTCATACCTGATTTGTCCTATGCTGATCTGAATATCCAGGAAGGGGGGCAGGCCAGTCTTACTTATGAAAGTCTATATTATGATGAAGAACCTGGTTCTGTGCGATTGAAAAAAGATAATTTGCTTGAGTATTGCAAAATGGATACTTTGAGCATGGTCAAAATTTTAGAAAAAATGTGAACAACTGACAATAAAAAACTAACAACATGAATATAAAGCAACTTATTGAAGAAGCTTTTTATAAAGTTTCTTCAAATCCTTCAACTGAAAATGATGCATTAAAATTACACAGAGAAAGATCGAGGCTGTTTGTTGAGGCTCTGGCTGATGGTTTCAGAAATCATTACAAATCTGATTCGTATTATGTTTTTTCAAAACATTTTGAGGGGAATCGGAAAAAATTCGGAGTTAATGAACTTCTATATGATATTTTGGTATGCAGAGGGGCAATTTTAAATTCCTCTAACAGGCATTCTGAACTTACATACATTACAGATTCAATTTGGCAAGTAGAATCAGAATTTGCAAGAGATTCGAGACAAGCGTTGTATGACTTCAATAAACTGATCATAGGATCGAGTGAAAATAAGTTGTTTATTGGGCCGCAAGTAATAAACGAAGTGGGATTTCTTGACACTCTTGCCATGGTGGCCAAGCATTGTCATGCAACAACATATCTTGCATTATTACCACATCCGAAAGAATGGGCGAATGAAAAAAAAGTTAAATGCTGGGTTTATGAAAACCAATGGATAAGAATTTAGCAATCACTATTAAATTAAATACCACCCTGTTAGAAAATGAAATTATAAAATTCCATATTCTATATAACTACTGCAAATATCATAAATGACCTTTAAATGAATTTTCCTTCTTAGTAAGTAATTGTAAGTTATCAAATTTGGTCAGTCCACCGCTCGCCCTTGATTTTATGTGATCGATTTGAAAATCACACTTGTTTTTGCTTTTGAATTTCTTTGTTGCACTTACATAGAAGCCATCTTTATCTTTATGTTTATCATAAACCTTATCGCTTAAATATTTATAATATCTAGGATTTTCACCTCGCAATTCGTCCATGTCTAATTCTTCTAATCGTCTGATTTCCTTCTTGTCTTTTGGGATAATAGTTGATCTTTGAAATAGTTCTGGCTTTGACTCTTTCCTTAATGCCAAGTCGATCTCATTTAAAAAGTACCGTTGATCATAACCAAAAAATGCCTTCCATTGAACAGTATTACTCTCCCAAAGGTTGGTTTTATAAGCTTCGACTTCGGAAAATTTTAGATTCATTTTTATTATCTCCCGGGCAATTTTTGGAATATCAAATTTTGCACGTTCATCAAATCCGATATAGGTTGGCTCACTTTCGGTTTGTGCATAATAAAGCAAGATATCCTTTATATCTTGACATTGGTATGCCGGATACATGTCACAACCGAAGAAAAAATCCTGCTCGATTTTTACACAAAGTGAAGCTAATTCTAATTCTGTCAAGGTATCTTTTTTATTCAAATGATTATCCTTAAAGAAACCAGGCAAACCATTGATGAAGTCAATATATGATTGTTTAAGGTTGTTATAAACGAGAACTTCGCAATTCTTTTCAATCGACTCGTTAGTTTCCAATTTATTAATAAATGTGAAGTAGTAGAACCCTAGAGGAATTCTTTCATTGAAATCCAATTTTTCAAGTTCTTTGCGGGTTTCAGGGTCAATTAACTCACTGGCAAGGATAGCGAATTCTTCCAATTTGTGCATTGAAATAAGGCGGATTAACTGCTTCTTTGTTTCAGTATGTTTATCATCAAAGTCTGTATTTTCTTCAATCATTAGTTTTTCAGGATTCACCCAGGCAACCTTGTCCTGCCAGTTATCAATAAAACTTACGATAAATGCCTCTTTAGTTCCACCACCTTTTGATTTTTCTCCCCGTAATCCCCGACCGATCATTTGGGTCATCAGTATTGAAGAGATTGTAGGCCTGGCCAGAAATATTGATTGTACTTTCGGGAAATTCATTCCTTCAGTTAATATATTAACGTTGATCAAAACATCAATCTTCCCATCTCTGAACAATCCCATTTTAACCTCATTTTCTTTGCTTGACTTGGTTACTCCTGTAAAAGCATCTCTTACTGCGGAGATCACAATATCGGATTTTACTCCTCGTTCTCGGAATAAACTGTTTAGAGCGATTGCATTTGCCTGGTTAACCGCAAACACAATGGTTTGACGGTACCTGAATCTTTCTTTGACATATTGATTTACAATTACCAAGTTCCTCTCATTATTTAAGGAAATTGTTTTAATTATTTCATCATCCAATGAGGTCAAATCAAAATGATTAATTTTCGATAATTGATCTTCATTGAAGTTCTTTGCAAAATCAATATTAGTTTTTATTTCTTCGAATATGGGTTCTGCTAAGATTCCTCTACTTATCAAAGTCCGTAAATCAATTTTGTAAACAATATCATCAGGAAAAATTTTGGAAAGAAGACCTTGTTCCTTTTCTGCTGTTCGAAAAGGCGTTGCTGTCAATCCAAGCAATCTAAAATGTTTGACATTCGCTTTTACATTGTTTATAAGATTCCTATATGTTTTAGCTGTTGCATGATGTGCCTCGTCAACGACCAAGAAAATTTCTTCTTTGTTTTTTTTGATCCACTTTTCTAACAAATAATGAAATCCAGAATTAAGGCTGTCCTTGCTAGAAATAATAATGTCATCGGATGCCTTTATTTTAACTGGGCGATCATGGATCCCAGATATGATGCGATATTTAATTTCTTTCTTGGATCTGAAGACATCACTAAAGGCAAGATCTTCATTGAAAGTCCTTTTTGCTTGTTCGAGTAATTCATGACGGTGTGCAATCCATAAGACTTTTTTATTCTTGTCTAAATAGTTCTTACAGAGCCAATAAGCCGCTGTCAATGTTTTTCCAGCTCCTGTTGGCAATACAAGTAGGCCTGAAAACGGAGTTTTATTTGTCTTTAAAATCTGATTGTTGAGATTTTCGATTGCATCTTCCTGATGTTTATAAAGATTAATACAACTTTCTTCCGTTGCAACCAGTATCTCTCCGGCATTTTTGTATTTAACTTTTATTTGCCCGTAGTTTTCAAAACTGCTTTCCGTAATTGCAGATGGCTTCAAATCCGATGAATTCAATCTTTCTTGTCTGTATTCATTCGGAATGATCTTAATATATACTTCATCATTTATATCTACTGTCTTCCAATCTGTTTGACCGTTATCTCCACCACGATAAATGGCTAGATTATTCTCCGTAAAATGCTTTTCTAATAAGGTGCGTCTTTGCGGAGTCAGCCTAAACGTTTCAAAATCGCCGTTAAGAAAGGCCATTACCCTCTTAGTTTCTGTTTTTTTATTATGGGTCCTCGAAAGTTGTTCAACGAATTCATTGATATAACTATCCATATATTAATGTGTTATTATTAGTATGCCTCTTGCCTAAGTTATGAATTCGACCCGTGAATAATTCGAAGTGGACTAAACGAGATTGTTTTTCTCTTCAAAATTGAAAGGGATATATTTTACAATCAAATAATTTTTACAATCCTGCATCATTTAAAACACAATCTTAAAAGTTCTTTCCCAATTTCCCGATTCAATTTGTTGTCAACAGTAAGCAGATCAATGTACATGAGCCCACAAACATCATCATCAGAAGGTACTTTCCTTAAAATATCATAGAATTTTCCATCATATTTTACCACCCGTATGTTATCTAATTTTTCAGGGTAAAGTAAGTATCTTTTTTTTGCTTCGAAATATTTTCCATAGGCATACATCTGGCGGATGTCTTCAATTGCAGTATCTTTTGTGTATTTCCATTTTGTGTCAAGAATGAATACCTCCAAAGTATCCTTCTTTGTTACCACCAAATCGGGTATTAACCGAAAGCTCCACCGATCTGGATGCTGCCAAAAATACAATGGTTTTTGAGACTCTATGTTACATTCAATATCTTGTGCATTTTTTGATCTTAATATCATTGCATAAATATAACTTTCCCACAGTAAATTCATGTCAAACATAATAGCAAGAATATTTTCATTACCGCCTTGAATATCGGGATGGTAATTTAAAAGTATGATTTTTGCCAGTTCAACAGCGGTTTTATATCTCTCCGTTTTCCGGTTAAAACTGATATTCTGAAATAATTTAGGTGAAATTTTTATTGGCGAACATTCAGGAAAATCAAGTAATAGTTTGCTACACCATTTAGAAGTGGACATTGAAACACTAAGCTTTTGAATACATTGCATGGTTTGAAGGAGAACGGAATTGTACAAATTATTTCGATCATATACCTGATGTGAAACATAAAATCTTTCAGCATGAACTTGATTTGTTATTACTTGTTTTTGAATCAGCAATTTTCCCTTTAAAGCATTTTGATTTGATGTGTTGGTGCGATATTTTTTAACTAAACCCTGACGCATTAATGATTCGGTATTGGATAAAAATAAAGACAAGTACGTTTCAAGAACATTGAACTGACGAAGTTGAATATTGGCAAAGGTCGTCGTCTGTGCATCAACTTGAAGAGCAATGGCCAGCATGTCGACCAAGATTTTTTGCCAGACAGTTGTATCTGAAGTATGCTTGTCAATCTTTGGAAGCACTTCGATTGTTAAATCACCAACATGAATTACACCTACATAATTACAAAATCGAATACGGTTAAAGTAAACAGAAAAGTAGCCACAATCAGGATTCTGAGTGAGGTAACGATTTAATAATTTAAAATGATTGTCAGTGAAGACCGTTTTAGAAATTCCATAATTATTGCCAACAACAAGCCATCCGTACTCAAAAACTGATATGGTTTTTGATCCAGGCATGTCAAATGATTTTATTCAAAGCTAATGCGATATCAAATGCCTCATCAATTTGGATTATTTCAAAGACAGTCTTTTCAAGAATAAAGTCACTATCATCAGCAGCGAATTTTGGTTTTGCTCCTGGTCCTTCGTTTTTCTTTACAAATCCATCCCCTAACACTAATCTAATTTTACCAAAATCATTATAAAAATATTCTGTTAGAAGCGGGATTATTTTATTTTTGAAAGCCTCTTTTAATAAAGCTTTTGTTGTAATATCCATAAAGTAAGAATGACCAATTCTATGATCCTCATCTAACAAATAGGCGATAGACTCATTGATAGCAATAAATATTTTCCTGAATTCAATTTCTTCAATATTCTCAGGCACTTCATCCCTTAATGGGGGCATAAATTCAAAACTGAACCGGCGTCGTAAAGCTGTATCAAGCGCTTCAACGCTTCGATCTGCAGTGTTCATTGTTCCAATAACATGAAGATTTACTGGAATAAAGAAGTCTATTTGCGAGTACGGTAATGTAATTTTCATTTGTTCCTTTGCACCCCAACGTTTGTCAGATTCAATCAGTGTAATAAGTTCACCGAAAATAGCTGCTATATTACCTCGATTTATTTCATCAATTATTAAAACAACAGACCCAGCCACATTACCATGTGAAGAAACGGAGTCCGTAAAAACGCCACTTTCGTACTTTTTAATTATTTCCGATTCATCCAGGTATTCCAGTTTATCAACTTCAGTTTCGTCAAGCTGTTGAGGCGTAACTGTTTTCTCAAATTCTTTTAGCCCTCCAAACAATGCATAAAATTCAGTTGTACGCGGTTGAATTTGAATGGTGTCTCTAATATCTTGAAGAGATGTTATTTCCTCAATGGATTCAAATTTATCGTACATTTTTTGAAAATTTTCTTTTGTTAAAGGAGCTGGGTCTTTAGTGCTTTTTGTTTCTTTTGAATTAGCTATAATGGAATCATTACTATTGATTTTTTTTACCGTTATCTTTTTCCCAGTTATCGAATCGAATTCTGGAGGTTCTGGAGGTTCTTTCTTTAACTCAGCCGACAAATGCACAATAAAAGCCTCATATAATTCGTCGAAAAAATAATTAGTTTCTTCAGGTTCAATCATTTTTGATGCTTTATAACAAGAATAGGCAGCATAAGCACAAGCTTTCTTAAAAACACCAGATTGCCGAAAATATGAAAGAGTGCCCTCAGTATCATTATTTAACTTTGGTTTTATCCCTTCGATGAAATCTTCGTAACTTAAACTTTGATGGAAGGTGCACACGAAAATTCGGTGATCATTTTGCAACTTTTCAAATTCGTTCTTTATTTTTTTACGTATCTCCTCTTTTGTTCCCTCCACAGGAAAAATATAATCCGGATTTACAATTTTGATGCTTTTTCCAATCGTGGAGTAGGTCTTTCCTGTTCCCGGAGGACCATATAGAATAAGATTCTTATCCATATTACTATTGTTAAATATTTTATTACTTGCATTTTTAAAATTCTGTTTCGTTATTATCTTTTCAATTAATTGAAAGGTTTCAGAATATAAACCATTGAAGCTATTTTTTGTTTTATTAGTTGCAATATTAAAGCCCGACATGTCCCCAAGGGCATTATCGAGTATTTTGTTTTTTTTATTTAACCACAGAATTTTTATTTTTTTGTCGTCGGTATATCCTCCATCAAGATATTCATTATGAATTATTATGCCAATACCTCCCAGATTTTTCGTGCCACGTCTAACCAAAACAATATCCCCATCTCTTACGTCAGACAAACGATATTTAAATTTACCACTAGTACTTTCGGCGCCCCCAGTGCGTATAGCATTGTTTTCAAGGAATTCATCAAAATAGTCATCATCTTTTTGGCCATAAATCCAACTACTAACCTGACAAAACGTTTCAGAAACATGAATAGCCCCAGTCGACCTACTGAGCAGATAAGCCAAAAGATTTATTTCATAGAAATGACATTCCGGACATGCCGAGACATATTTATTAAGATATTCATTATATGCCGTTAGACCTCTTTCATAAATATCACCTTTATTTTCTTTTAAGTTTTTATTCAATATTGGCAGCCAAGAAGTAGGTTCATCAATTGAAAGAAATTTGATTGGATTAATAAGAAACATTGATTGAGTCAACTTAGTAATTCCGACATTTTTAATTGATAAAATCTTAAAAAAATCATTTTCAGAGATATTGCCTGTTTCAACAGCATCAATAAAAAACCGCCATAAGATTTCAGTATCAACTATCTCACCTTCACTTGTAATATATATTCCTTTTGCATAAAAAAGAGATTTTGTGTTAGGCGTTGGCGTTGGGAAATACCAATCTGTGGGTATTTCAGAAGCTAAGTTGAAGGCGTTTTTTACTAAGTTAAATGTGCTTTGCTTTTGATTTATTGTGTTTTTTTGCGCTAATGAATAGATAAACGATAAAGGATCAATAACTGGATTTGTAAATATGGGATGAGTATCACCGAAAATTAATTTTGCCTTTTCCCTTAAAGCCTCATTTCTGGTCGTTTTATTTCCTCCAATCACAGCGATATTGGAACAAAGTTCATGAAAAAACGGAACCCAATCATATAGTGTGATGTCTTTAAATTCTTCCATCTATTACTATTAATTATTGATTTGAATCAATCCAGTTAAACCGACTAAAAATTTTCTTCACTATTAATTTATCCCAACTCCTCGCTCAGCATCTGATCCTTTAACAATCTTATAGGTCATATGACTGGCAGTTGCAATCTGACTTGCATATTCTGCTTTGGCTTTTACAACAGTATCATCAACTTTATTGTCGCCCTTTACCTCCACAATTACATAGGTGCCATCCTCCTTCTGTACCAGGAAATCGGGATAATAGCTTCTTACTGTATGGCTTTCCGGATCGATGTAATTAATCATAAAATCGCTTTGGCCATGGGTTAGCATTCCGGTAAACCAAACCCTGGATATTTTATTATCCTTTAAAAGCGTCCAGAATAATGTATTTTCGGGGTGTGAATCGAAGCAGTAATGATCCAGATGGAATGATTTGCTTTTATAATTTTCATATACCGGATCGTTGACATTGGCAGTTAGGTCTTCGTCCCCTTTCACTTGGTAATAACCTTCTTTCGGCTCACGTACCAATTCGATTTCCTCCTCATCCTCCGATTTATATTCTTTCAGGTCGTAAAAAATCCAGAACAGTTTTGGGATTAGCCAATTATACAGCAATTCGTTAAATTCATTGACTGCGGCAAGTAACACCGTAATTCCTTCTTCTGTTGAAGCCAGAACCTCCATGATTTGTAATGGTGACATGTTGAGGTATCGCGAAACTTCAGCAACAAGAGTGAGTTCCGAATATTGTCGCTTCTCTTTTATGTAAGTGACATCTTTTTTTCTTTGGTGTTTATTTTCTAAATCCCTGATATCGCGAATAGTTTCAGTGATTAGATATTGTGAAGTATCAACCTCATCGAGTCCAAGTTTAAGTCCTTTCTGTGGTGATTTTTCTTGCAGGCTATGGAGCTTTCGGATTCGTTTTATTTTGATTTTTACAGGAGGTGGGACGGTTCTAATTTCATATGTCTTTTTGTCGTCTCCAGCTTTTCGCAGATCTTCCAATGTCACCTTGAAATTTTCCTCAAGTTCCTTATCAAGAATTACTACGTTTTCATCTGACAAATATACTTTAGCAGTTTCCTGGATGTCTCCTATTGATCTCAAACAACGCATAGTAGCCTGCAGAACGAAAATACGGGAGTCAGGTTTGCGATGGAGTGCTACACAAAATAACGAACGACAGTTCCAGCCTTCTTTACCTTTGTTGACTAATAAAATGAATTGTTTGTTGGAGGATGGTTTGTCAAGATTTTTAAAATCTCTCAAATCATCGTTCGTTGTAATCTTTTCATCTCCGACATTAATGAGTATTTTATCCATGGATATCCCGAGATCTGCAAGAATTTCCTCTACAACTGGCCTGACTTCATTTTGCATTTCCTCAATATTTGTGGAAAAAATAGCCATTTTGGGAAGCATGCTTTCGTAACGCTTTTCACCAAAATTATTCCAGAATTCCATGATGGCATTTTTCAGGAATGCCTTGGCCTGGGTCCCGGTATTCTGAAAGCCATGGATATTGACTTTCTTCAAATACTTTTTATCAATAGCCTCTCTTAATCCATATGCATAAACAACTTCAGGCAGAAGCTGGTTGTTGACATAAGGGGTACCGGTATAGTTATAACAGGCAACTACATGTGTCCCTGCTTTTTCGAGGTTTTCTGCGAGTTCGTTAATCGTTAGCCTTAGGCTGGTCGTTGTTTTCGCCAACCCGAAATCGGCAGCCAGTTTGTTGCCAAATACATGATGGGCTTCATCCACATAAATCCCAAGTTGTGGCAGGCGGGTCAGTTTTGCAAACCGTTGATTAGTGATCAATTCCTGATCGGTATCAATGGTGAATCCATATAAGTCTTCAAAATCTTTGTTCAGGGATATGGCTTTATAGGTTGACCCATAATCATCAAAGAGTTTTTGAGAAGGAGATTTATCTTTATGCTGCTTTTTAAGAATTATTTTTTGAGTATTGGAAATGATGATGTTGTATTTAGAGTTTTCAATGGCGTTTAAGGATATGCCAGTATCATCGAGATAATGAAATTTCAGATGAGTGTCGAGCCAGTTAATATATTCCGGAGGAATCACTTTCGATTTGTCAAAAGTTTCAATCTCTTTTAATGACTGCAAAACAGTTTTATCCGGGGCAAATACCAACGCATTATGGCAATACATTTTTTCTGTTGGATATTTATTGGCAAGCAGAAATTCATAAAAAATGCATGTTGCCATTAAAATCGTTTTCCCCAATCCCATTGTGAGGGCATAAATGTAGTTGGGATAAACTTGCTTGAATTTGTTGATGTATTCAAAAATATTTCTGAATTGCTCCCGATCATCGGTTTGAAACTCAGATGGACCAAACATATCGTATAAACCAGTTTTCAAAGAAACCCCTATATTCTGGCGACCCTCAAATAAATTTCTCTTGTGGTACCAGTCTTCAAAGATTTCGTGCAGATGCCGGTTCTCAAGAAATTCTTTCAGGAAAATATATATTTCCAACGCCTCAAATTGAGGTGGGCGCAGAAATGCGGTAACGTTGTCCGGATGGTTGTAGTTGAGAAATTTTTTAGTCAATGGCTTGTAACATGCATAAATCCGCTTCCTTTCCTGGTCATGGAATAACTTTAAATAGACATAGAAAGGAAACTCTACCTGTTGAATCTTTTTAACGGCCATGGCTAACCTCCAATTCAAGTGATTCTGAGAGCAGGTCGGTTATTTTCAAGCGGATGGTTCCGGCGCTGTATGGTATTTCGTACCATCCAACTACAAGATCATTTTTTTCAGGAACATCGACCACGGAGGGTTCAAACACTGCTCCATCGTAGTTAAAATCAACCATGACAGATTCTACTAATTCCCTCCAGTCATCTACGTTTTCTTTTAACAGCGAAAGTTTTTGCAGCAGGTTCATTGGGTAAAACTGCTTAATAATTAAAGTACTGTCCTCAATTTGTATCTCTGCTTCCGCATCGCGTTTGAATTCAAGATTTGATTTATCTCTGAGGATATCTATCACTTCAATGTCTAGCTTAAACGGCACCGTGTTTTGTAAAATAGCTGAGAGATCAGGCTCATGGCCCATGCAAACCAATAGTAGACTCTCCACCGGTTTGCCAGGGTTTTTCTCCTGTCTTTTCTCAAATTCTCTTATATTAAACCCAGTAATCATTTCATTCAGGTCAGCCCTGGTTGCAATCCTGTTGATGGGCATGATTTTAACCATTCGACCATCCTTTTCACCATCATAGATAGAGTTCCCTGGTAAAGCTTGGATTTCCAATGCCTGCAATAAGATATCTTTTGCCTGAACCGGGTTTCTGAAAATGTCATAATGATTGACATTGTAAACGGAAAACCCTGTGTATTGATTTCCTCCTAATATTTCCGGGTCGTCATCAGCTGCAATTAGAAGTTGTTCATCGGTGAATAATTGAGTACCTTCCTTTTTCAAGTCTTTAGACACATTAATTAACCTTTTTGTTGTTGTCTGAATAGCTCCAAGGTTAATGTCAGCACCAATAAATCTGCGTCCAAGCTTCATGGCAACAGCTTGAGTTGTTCCGGAACCCATGAAACAGTCAAAAATAATGTCACCAGGATTTGATGATGCCAAAATAATTCTTTCTAATAATGCTTCTGGTTTTTGTGTTGGATAATTGGTTGCCTGATCTGCATTCCCTTTCACAACAGGAATTCTCCACACAGTTTCAGGTATTTTCCCATCATCACTGGATGCACCACCATTATACTCAAATCGTTTACCTTGTGAATTAATCAGATAACGAGTGGTCTTATACCTTTTCTTGGAAGCTTCAAGAATTGGCTCTCTAATTTTATCTGAATTAAAAGTATACACCCCAGTTTTAGAATACCAAAAAATAGTGTCATGTTTAGGGGCAAACCGGTCTGTAGGTCTTCCTGGAGAATCTGGATAAAACCATATAATTTCATTTACAAGACCTTGCTGTTTTTCTTCAACTTTATTCCCAAAAACTTCATCAAGGATACATCTTAAATAGTGTGACTTATGTCTATCACACTCTAAAAATATACTGCCCTTGGGGGATAAAAGTTCGCGAAGAAGAATTATCCTTTCGTATATGAATTGCAAATACTCATCATTAGTCCATATGTCTGAATATTGTTTTTCTTCAAATGGAGTACGATCATTCAAGACTTCTTTTCCTCTTAATTGGATTTTCTTTTTATAATCAGCTTTACTATCAAAGGGAGGATCGATATAAATCAAGTCAATCTGGCCCCTAAAATCTTTTAATAAATGACTCATTACTTGTAGATTATCCCCCCAATAAATCTGGTTTATCCAACCATCCACAGGTTCACCATGATTTTCCTTTAATTGTGCCGGATAGTATTGCGTTGAAGTGAAAGGTCTTTTGCCTTTCCAATGGAGCATTGGATAGCCTTTAATTGGTTCAAACTTATACTCTTCAACGGTTTCGAGTTTTTTCTCGATAATAAATTCAAGATCTCTTTGCTCTGCCATTTTATAAATATTGTTTTGGATTACAATAATAGCGCATATCGCAACTTCCGCATTGCTTTTCATTCTTCACAATATGGCTCATGTTAAAATCTTTCTGCTCAATTTTTCCAACAACCCGGTCGAATGAAGCAATTGTATTCGAAATTTTATCTTCATTAACTGGAAAGGAAATGGTTGGGCTTCCATATTCCTCCTTGGGATAATACAAATGTAGTTTACTTACCTGATACTCGGTCCGCTCCTCAACAAGATGTGCATAGACTTCAAGCTGTCGTTTGTACCGGTCGAGCATGCGCAAGGTCAACAAATCTGTGGCATTCACATCAGGTTTATCTCCGGATTTGAAATCCAGTAATTCCACTGTCCCATTTTCTCCCTGGATGAGGTCGATGGTCCCTTTGAGTATATAGTCCTCTTTAACCAGGGATACATCTACTTCTGCTTCTTTGATCTTATCCCAATTTTTCTCCTGTCTTTCTTTATATTTTAGAACCTGCTTTAACAGGGATTCCTGTTGGGCACTATGCAAGTAACCTCTCTGTTGGCGAGACAGGAGGATGTAATTTGTATTAAACCAAAATGTAATATTTTCGTCTGTAACCTGGTTTACTTCTCCTTTCAGTACCGCCCTGTGGATATCTTCAATCGTATGGTGGAGCAGCATACCACCCAAAACAGCGCCTGTTCTTACTTCTGTAAATTCGAGTTCTTTATAGAATTTATATTGCAACGGGCATTGTTCATATAAAAGGATATGTGACGTGAAGGAATACTCGTGTTTGATATTTACAGGCTTCACCGCATGTAATTTAAGTTTAAGAAGTTCCTTCTGTCTTTTACTCCAGGAAGGAAGGGGATTATAAATAGCGTGAAAGTGCGTTTTCGGAACCTTGTAATCCCCATCCTTCTTATACTCCTCGAAATCTGAAAGAACCAACAAATCCTGGGCCCGTGAGAAAGCAGTATAATATAATCGCCAGTAATCGTAATATTTTGTCCTTTCTAAAGGTTCGTATGGAGGCTTATGGTAATAGTCCTTCTGAAGCAGTTCATCTATTTCGGTATATTGTTTTCTCGGTGAAGTACCCAGCGAACCAACAACGACAATTGGAAATTCCAATCCTTTAGATTGATGAATCGTCATGAATGACACACAACCGGAGGGAGCGTATTCGTCAAAATCCTCGTACTCTCCGATGCCTCCTTCATAAATGAACTTCAAAAATTTATTGAATAGTTGCTTAAGATGAATTTCGATATTTTTTTCTGATAAAACTGTAACATTATGAAGGTATTCAAACTTAAACAGCAACCTGGTTAATAGTGCAATATTATAGGCAGCCCGTTGTGTCCCGACATTACCTGTCAAATCGGTTTCGAGATATTGCGAAAACATTGGGTATTCGAGCATTTGATAGATCAATGCCGCAAACCCATAGGTGGTTTTACCTGTAAGTGTAAGGTGTTCCTTTGCCCTTTTTTGGCACCATTTTAGTAAAGGCCCGTGCTTTGAGGGATTTGACCGGATGGTATCAGCAAACTTCTTCTTACATTCCGTATAAAAATCCCAAACGAGCAAATGAGCATCCGCCGACCATTTTAACACCTCGAACAATGAGGGGAAAATAAATACCAAAGCCCCGACCAGAAGATGTATCTCTTCTCTCTCAAAGAACAACGCCGATCTTGGACTGAAAATGTCAATCCCTTTTGATTCAAGGTAATTAGCAAGCCCAATGACTTTTTCATGCTTTACTGAACGAAAAAGAAACGCAATCTGGTTGCGATTTGTAATAATCTTCTTTTCTTCAAGGAAACAGATAAACTGATACACCTCATCAAAATAGTCATCAAGACTACTATCGGACGATACTTTTATTACAGAAGGAAGTTTAGGAAAAGGTTTATCCTCTGGAATGATGGTTTTATCATAGCGAAAGACTTTACCACCTTCCTTCCAATCCAATTCCCTCATCCATTGATTGTAAAAATTGATAATCCCAGGATGTGAGCGATAATTGACTGAAAGAGTCACCTTTTTGCACTTGCCGGATTTAAAATTTTTTGGAAACTCTAAAATGTTCCTGATGGTCGCCCCCCTGAAACGGTAAAGTCCCTGATCATCATCACCAACTACACAAATGTTGTTATTCTTCCCGGCGAGTAAAAGCAATATCTTCTCCTGGATGGTATTGGTATCCTGGTACTCATCTATCATAATATACCGGATTTTCTCCTGGCAGTCAGCCAGAACTTGAGGATGGTTTTCGAAAAGACGCAGAGTTTCTACCTGTATAGCAGAAAAATCCAGAGAGTTTTCATTCCGCAGTAATTTGTCATAAACCTGATAAAATTCACCTATTACCTTGATGGAGGGATGATCTGAATTAAGCAACTCGTCCGCATCCAGGTATTCCTCACTTACTTTATTTATATAATCCATTACAGTATTTGCTTTCTCCCAATAAGATGACTGCGGCGAACCCAATAATAGGGACGAATTATCGATTGCAGTGAAAGCATTGATATTGTTATAAATAAAATACCGCTGATCAAACTGATCAAACACACTATAACTTCGTTTCAGCCTTGTATATTCTCGATATTCCTCGAGAAATCGGAGAAATATGGAGTGCAGTGTACCTATGTACATTTCATTCAGGTTCACCCTGACATTCAATTCAAGCATTCGATTTGACACTCGGGTAATCAGTTCCTTTGCAGCCTTCTCTGTAAATGTAGCAATGAGAATCTGCTCTGGTTTTACATCTTTCGAAATGAGATAAACAACCCGTTCAACGAGAGTTTTTGTTTTGCCAGATCCCGGACCTGCTATGATAAGAAGAGGACCATTTATTGTGGTAATAGCTACTTTCTTGCTCAGGTCAATATCAAGTAAATCTATATCGTAAACGAAGTCTGCCATATATTTAAACGGTTTTCTTTGAAACTGCCATTGTTAATTTAAACAAAGCTGGTCATTTTTCCTGCTGATCATTATCCAACAAGATTAGCAAATGGTTTTTTCCCAAATTCAGCCTCAAACATTTTGATGAACCTTGCCTCTTCCTCTCTTGGTTCTTTTGCAGTCATCGGTTTCCAGCAGAATAACATTGCTGCTGGATTTTCAATTTGCCAAATATATCGTCCACCATAATGTCCTATGGCTTCACCGTTGCCAAAGCGAAGATATTGTGACAATCTTGATCTCAACGTGGCACTTGAATCGGAACCACCTGCTTTACCGATATAGATCACCTTTGAACCATCGACCCAGTTTAATTTCAGCTCTGATTCTGAAACATTTGGGTCTTTACCTTTGAAAAAGCCTCCTGACCCTTTTTGTTTGAACAGAGGGGCTTTTATTGAATTGTATATCACAAGATATATTCCCTTTTGGGCTGGGATTTTAGCGGTGTTATTCAATAAGACGGAAATGGGCAGGAATCCTTCAAATCCTGCATTCTGCAATTTTGAAATATTATCAAAAAGGTTTGGGATTGTTCTTTCCTTCTCTAAAATAGTCTCATCAGGTTTTCTTGGCTCATCGGAGCGCTTATGATTTTCAATGTTGTTCTGAATGTTTTTCTTTCCTGAGTGAGGGATTACCCACGATGATCCTTTACCACCCGTTTGATAGGCATGTTTAATCGAACCAGTTCTCAAAATATCTCTAAGCGGTTTTCCGGGTCGAGTATCACTATCTCTGAGCAAACCTGCTTTTTCAAGCATCGCATTTGCTTCGACCGGATTAGTGGATGACTTCCCGTTTTTTTCAAGGAATTCATCAATTTTGGAAATTATGGCACCTATATTCATATGATTTTGTTTTTTAAAAATAGAATTGGAAGTAAAAATTCATAATCTGTTTTATAGATATCTATTTTATCTGGTTAGTATTCCATGCAAACAAACAATATTAAGAAAGGCACCTGGAAATTTGATTTCTAATTTCCATGAGTTTTTCTTTTTCAATCTCCTTCTTGTAAAAATAAGATGGGTGTTTAACTTTAACAATTGTTGGCAGGTCATGTTCCTTATTCAATCTGTTTAAAAAGGTTGCAACCTCTCCACCCAAGGCTAACAGAACTTTTGGTTGGAGTAAACGGATTTCATCCATTAGGTACTTTTCAGAACACACCTTCATGGTAGTTTTATCAAGTCTATCCCGTTCTCCAATGGTACTGCATTTCACCAGATTCGTGTGCGCCGCATGCTCATAAATAGAATCGACATTGTTAGGGATGTCTAAAAAAAAGCTTAGGTACCTGAACAGGTTCTTGTGAAAAACAAGCGATTTGTCTTTTGTTTTGTCCAAGTGATAATATGTGTCATGCTGATGTTGGCGAAATGCCCGGTACAAACTCAGGCCTGTCTTGCCAATATATTTTTCTGGCTCCCCTCTCAGAGGATGTCCCGGATTCTTAGAAACAACCAGGATCTTTACAGGTACAGTATTGTATTTAAAACCCCGGGGAGGAATACCTTCGGCAAAATCCTTCCAGATTCCTTTACACTCCTTCTCTGTGTTGGTGCAGTTCATGCAAGAGATGTAAAGTTCGTCGATGGCGTTAATTTTGTTTTTCATTTTGCTAATTTTTCTGTCTTTAAAATATTATTTCCTATACAAATTTAGATCATCCTCACGTAACCTATTTATGGTGAAAGCATTTGTCCTTTCTTACTCTCCCTTACAGTATATTGTTTCAGCATCCGGTTAATTATTTCAATAACTCTATCTTTCAACCATTTAGGGGCAATCACTTTCACATTATCCTTCTGGGCCAAGATATATGAAATAAATTCATAGGTTGGATGTAACTCGAAACGGAAAACTACTTTTGATCTGGTCTCTTTTATAACTGCCTGACTTGCATGGATTGGTTGGGTGATGATATACTGTGCTTGTTGTTTTGTGAATTCGATCTTTAGCATAGGAGGTTTCGACTGTGGCGCAATGATGCCAATCGTGTGTTTAAAATATTCCTTTGGGTTGAAATCTGATTTGCGATAACGGTTATCTACTGGTTCGATCGATTTAATCCGATCGAGGCCAAAGGTTCGTATATCCTTTTCATTTTCGTCCCATCCTATAACATACCATCGGCTATTATATTCTTTCACCAGGTATGGGTGAAGAATTCGCGATGTTGCATGGGGAGTTTCGACCTTTAATTTGCTCTTGTTGGCGGAGGATTCCGGTTTAAATGCTTTAAAAGACAAATGTTCGATCCGGAGGACCTTTTTTTCTTTAATCGCCCGGATGATTGGCTCGATATACCCGGTCCCTTCCATGTAGGGTGGGGTTTCGAACTGGACATACTCCTCAAATTCTTCCAGGCTAAGGATACGTCTGACATCTACCACATCAATAATACGGTCAATGGCTTCTGCATAACGCTTTACCATATGAAAACCCCTGTACTGCCGAAGAATCCTTGCAGCAAATTCTATGGCATCTATGTCTTCCTCTTTTAACTGGATGTTTGAAATTGAGTACTCAGGATCCTCATAATAGTAACCATGTTTTTGCCGATCATACCTGATTGGGGCATAGTAACCTGGTTCAGGTTCATCTTTCATAGCTTTCAGATCCTTCTCAATGGTTGACCTTGAAATTTGTTGGTCAAGTCGCTGGCTGCATCGATCAATCAGGTAGCCTATATCGGGGTACGACCGCTGCCTGTTGCGGATGCATGCATCGATCACCTGATAGCGTGCAAATGAATTTTTGGTAATAGGCATGTACAGTGGCGCTTAAGAATAATAAAAGATTGTGCATAATGCACAATTGAGTCATATCAAATGTATTACTTTTTGTGAACGTAATAACCTTACGGAGTGAATAATTTATTTTGTCGACTGAACCACATCATAAATAGATTACGGTATTGCGTCATTAGTTTGGTTAATTATTCGAAATCGAAATGAAGCCATTGAAAACAATCAGAAAAGAAAGTAATTCGGCCTTTGGAGAAATTCACAAAATTGCCAGAAGTGAAGCCTTTAGGATGAAATATGATTCAAGCTTCAGTAGCCTCGATCCGGCCACTTTTTTCATATTTCATAATAAACAGATCCCCTCTCACCGTGTCATGCACTGGCTTATTCCTGGCGATCAAACTGTGGATGAGATCATCCGTAAGTTCAAGATTCCAGAAACCAATGCAATTATTCAATGGAACTACGAACCCAGCATAGCCAAATATGTCAAAAACCAAGGGGTGCTTATGATTCGAAAAAATCTGTTGGTTTACTTTGAAAACCTGCAGGATATACCCACAGTTTCAATCCTATTCTCCGGAAGCACGAATAAATCCCTCTTAGAAACTGTAAGCGGGTACCTTCAATCAAGGGTCATCGTGTCAACAACCAAGTGCATTGGCGTATTAGTGGCAGATCCTATCTCAGGGTTATATATTAAGGAATTTGCCGTGACTTCGCCAGATATCGATATTTCCCTTGCTTATAATGATGATTTTCGTGCGGTCCACGACACCATTATTAAAAGACTCAACCAATCCGATGGAAAGGGGATTGTTCTGCTTCATGGCCGCCCCGGGACAGGAAAGACAACTTATATACGCCATCTGGCCTCCTTGATCCGTAAAAGAATGATTTTTATTCCACCCGAAATGGCGCCGCAAATTGCTTCACCCGATTTTCTGGCATTGATGATTGACCATCCAAATGCGGTCCTGATCATTGAAGATGCAGAGAACGTCGTATGCGACCGGATGAACGAGGAAAATATCAGCGTTTCAAATCTGCTCAATATTTCAGACGGGCTCTTGAGTGATTGTTTGAACCTGCAACTGATCTGCACCTTCAATACGGATATTTCACGGATCGATAAAGCCTTGCTTCGTAAAGGCCGTATCATTGCCAAATATGAATTCAAGCCACTGACGATCCAAAAAGCATCGCACATTGCAAAAACATTGGGGCACCCGGCCAGTTTCAGCCACGAGATGACCCTGGCAGATGTATGTCATTTTTCAGATGAGGATTTTTCAATTCCAATGCCGAAGGCGATTGGGTTCAGGGTGGTGTAAAACATGACGCGTGACACGTGATGCTTGACGGAATTTTGTTGCGATATAAATAGATTACGGAGTGGTATCGTTACTTTGGAGAAAAAATAAAAAGCGGAATCATGGTTGAACAACACTACAAATTCAACAACATGGAGTTTGACGAAGGAAGAAACAGAATCAGGAATGATGAATTATTTTTGGATCTGATAAGAAAATGGGAGGATGATTTTCACGACCGGTATTCACCTTTTTTTGCAAATTATCTGTTTGCCAATGCTTCCACAATGATATTGGCAAACCAATGCTTGGTTACGGAGCCCAATGAAGACCTGGGGATGGAGCTGATTGAAGGTGAGATTGATCTTGATACGAATCTGAAGATTGAGAATTACAGTAAAAGACTTACCATTTATGCTCTCGGATCAAACCATGACCTGGACGAACCTTTGTATTTTATCAGGGATGACAGCATGATCGACGGGATGGTCATTCTTAAATATATTCCGGATCATGATGAAGATGACATAGGACCGGATATTCCTGTAGCGGGGGAGAAAATTAAAGTGTCTTTAACAAAACGCTGATCCTTTCATGATCCCTAATTTTATTTATTGCAAAAGCAAATAAGTTTTAAAATGATTTAATACTAACCCTAATAATTATCCTATGACCCTTGGTCCAACAACGATTTTCGAATGTCCAAAATGTGACAACCTACTTTCTATTGAAAGTTTGTATACTTCAAACACCTTTGAAGCAGAATTGTTTTCAGACGGGAAATTCATAGCCATCTGTGATCCAGAGTTTCCGAAGATAACCAAATGCTCAAAATGCAATGAAATATTCTGGATCGATAAGGCTAAACAGGTGGGCAAATACCGAATAGGTGATAAGATTGACGAACGGTGGGCAAATGCGCAAAAGGCCAATTTTTTGAATGTTTATGAGTATAATCAGGCATTGGAATGCAGCATATTTAATACGGATTATAAAGAACTATTCTTTCGGCAAAGAATCCTGTGGGGATTTAATGACAGGGTGCGATCTGGAGAACCAATGTTTATCCGTGATTCAGACAAGAGTCTTTATCATGAGAATATTCATAAATTACTGGAAATATTGGACAGTAAAGATTTAAATCAAAAAATACTGGCCGCGGAATTGAACAGGAATTTAGGCAATTTCGAAAAATGCATGGAGATTTTGGAAAGTACTAATGATCCAAAATTAACATGGCTGATCCATGCATTTGAGAAAGAATGTAAACTGAAAAATGAAAATGTATTCAAATTTCCGGATGATCATTAATAACCTGATATTATGAGCTACACCATATTCTTGTTACCATTTCTGTTGTTTCTAAATCTTTCAAATCCAAAGATTAAGAAAGATGACTGCACTTTCAATGGATACAAGCTTTACGGCAAGATTAAGTTCGTGAATGATTTCCCAGATCTTAAGATCAAGGTTGTAGAAAACTTTCCGGACCTGGAGGTGAAACTTGTCAAGGATTTTCCCGATGGCTGCGGCAAATGGCAGGTCGTGGAGTATTTCCCTGATCTGAAAGTTAAAATAGTCAACGATTTTCCTGACATCAGGGTGAAATTTGTAGAGAATTTTCCCGGGGTACGGTAGGCTGATAATTACCCTCTTTTCAATCACTATATAAAGTAGATTATATGAACGAAGTACTTAAAGTTAATCAAGAAAAAATCGTGTCAGCACTATTCGGGCTGGCCGTTGGTGATGCACTGGGTGTTCCTGTTGAGGATGAAAGCCGTGTGTCATTGAAACGAAACCCCGTTCATAACATGCGGGAATTTGGAACCCATAATCAAATGGCAGGCAATTGGAGTGACGATAGTTCCATGACCTTTTGCCTGGCTGAAAGCCTTTGCAAAGGCTATGACCTGGAAGATATTGCCGAAAAGTTTGTCGATTGGATCTTCAACGGAACCTGGTGTGCAGCGGATGAAGCATTCGACTATGGAAATGTCACCTACAAAGCGCTAAACAGGTTACACAATCTGATGCAATTGCACCGGAAAATCAACCCCAAAAAAGGCAAATATGAAAATGAGTGCAGTAACGGTTCACTCATGAGGACCCTGCCGCTTGCGTTTTTTATGATGAATTTGCCGGTCGAAGAGCGTTTTCGGATCACCGATGAAGTAAGCCGGCTTACCCATGGCCATCCCAGGCCAGCACTGGCTTGCCATATCTATCTTGAATTTGCCCGCGAACTGTTATCGGGATTCGGCAAACAGGAGGCTTACCGGAATATGCAGCAGCAGGTCAATGCGTTTATGACCTCCATTGCTGATCTGGAGGAAGAGGCTCCCCATTTCAGAAGGATCCTGTTGGAGAATATCGGCATGTTGCCTGAAGATGAGATCCAGTCAAATGGGTATGTTGTTCATACCCTTGAGGCAAGTCTTTGGTGTTTGTTGAAGTACGATAATTTTACAGATACCATACTGGCAGCTGTTAATCTGGGCGCGGATACTGATACTACTGCTGCTGTTACTGGTGGGCTGGCCGGGTTGCTTTATGGATACGACCAGTTACCAAAAGAGTGGATGGAGGTGCTGGCAAAAAGAGATGAAATAGAGGCCCTGGGAAAAAGATTCGCTGATAATATTAAATAAAATAACCTTTCAGTTCATAAGCTGGACAATCCGATGTTTTTGACCATCCTGGGCTGATGTAAACGGACCACCACTATTCATTGATTGTTAAAAGATTGAAGGAATCAGCCAAAATAGGCGGAAGGTAGTCAGTTTGTCCGGCCTGTCCCCCATACTCCTTCTATTATCATATGAGGACAAAGCTGGTTTTTAACGCGTTGAACTTTGTCGTCAAACCATTTCTTGTTCCAACCTGCAGCAGATAGGATCTTTTATTCTTGAAAAACATGATAGCTTTGGTTGGCAACCCTAGTTGGTCAAAAGAATATTCTAAGGCGGAAACACCCTGATATGTAATATAGGTATAAGGTATGCCTGCCTTTGACAAATTAAGGGCATATTGATCCAGGCACTTCTTTTCGAAATACGAGTAATTTGAGGCAGTTACCTTTTTATAACTACCAGCTTCGTTGTATACATTGATGTTGACAATAACGCCACTTTCCGGATCGTCTTCATTTTCAGCACAGATATATGCAGCTATAATATTATTGGCGCCTTGCTGTTTTGCCATTTGAATAAATGTAGCGTTGACATACAACCTGCATCCACATTTTACCTTAAAGCCGGCAGATGTAAATGTTTGATAACTGTCCTGTGCGAACATATTGGCAACTGAAAATAGCGCAATAATGATGATTGAAATGATTTTTGTTTTCATGATTTTTTAGGTGTTAAAGGATTTTATTAATAATTCTATGGTTAGAACAATAACTGCCAGGATAAGCAAGGATATTATTTGGCTTTTAATTTTTTCTAATGCTGCTTCAACTCCGGCCTTTGTCATTCCAAGTAAATCGTCAATGGTTTTCCCTACCAGGTCAGAGGCTTGTTTCTTTGCATTAGCCATCCATCTATTGAGAATTTCATCATCCGATTGAAAGTCAATATTATCATTGTTTCCTGGCGGCTGATCGGGGTGGTGATTTCTGGTATGTGCATTTTGCGTAGCTAGTCGTTGCTCTTGCTGTCGTTGTTGTTTTTCCTTTTGGTATTGATATTCTTTAAATCTGATATATTCAATAGAGTATCTTGTTCTCGCATCTCCGTCCAGTAATATAAGCTTTGCTTCATTGATATCCTGCATTTTCGAGGTGGTGTCCAATCCTGGATTACGGTCCGGATGCCACTTCAATGCTTGCCTTTTGAATGCAGCTTTGATATCTACTTGAGTTGCTCTCATGCCAACCTCAAGTATTGAATAATAGTCCTTAAACTTGCCAATATATCTTTTGTCTGATTTTTGTTCGTTGGTCTCACAATCTGCATTGTTCCCGCGCTTATCTTCTCCTTCGGGCTGATATTGCCAGATTCCTTTAATTACAGCTCCCGCCACTCTGAAAATCAACCATATGAAGATTATGCCAGGTATTTTAAAGCCCAAACTTTGTTGCATTGCTATCCCTATTATCGGAGTAATTACAAAGCCGACAAGTCCAGTTGTAGTGCAGAGTAATAATTTCACACTTCTGGATAAATTGTTCATGGCTTAGCCTTTGTTTTCGTTTTTACTTGAGGCGGATTTAAATAAAAAGGAACCCAATATAAATCCAGCTACGATTAAAATATTTCTGATCATTGCACCTCCAAAGGCCTCATTGCCTGCTTTCTCAGCTTGTTCTTCAATTGATTGTGCATTCACCATAATGGTACCCATCAGAAATGTTGCTGTAAACAGTAGTTTTTTGTAGTAATAGGAGAGTTGAAGGTTTGGTCTAAAACCATTGGCCACTGATTTCTGAACTTCTGTTCCGTTCGTTGAATTTCTCATCTTTTTCATGACTTGTTGGATTTTAAGGTTAACAGGGTTTGAATTTCTTTGTTTATACCCTTTAATGTCGGAATAAAAAAAAAGTAACCCGGTTTGGATTACTTTTTTCAAATATTTTATAGAAATTTCTAATTGAGAAAATAAAGGAGGTAAAATATCTAGCACTGGGATATACAGTGTGTGTGCTTATGACCTTTATCTTCTAATCAAACGATATGTTTTTTACATCCTCTAAACGTTTGTAGTTATTTGTAAATGAGAGCAATTCATTTTTGTCGATTTCGAAAACTGTATCATCATTCTCACAAATTGAGGTAAAAACCGTCCCATGAATATCATAATAAACAGCGGACCATTGGAATACCTGATATTTTCTCCATTCTATTTCAAATTCTTCTTTTGGTACTAAAGAGTAAATTTTAATTGGATTTTCCCATGAAAGAGTACTTTTTGTTTTGTATGCAATCATAATATTCATTGCAGCACCTTCTCCAACATTTCTGCAAGCCCATTTCTTTCCAATATCCTTAAAGATTAATATTGGTCTGATTTTAGAATTCTCTAAATTTCTATTTTCTTCATCTCGTTTATCCTCGATTTTTGCAATGAAATAGGTTAATGAACTCACAACAACTAAGTTGGCTATGGCAACAAACACACTCATAAAATCTCCAAACTCCCCCCAAACAGTTCGGTTTTTGGAAACTAAAAAACCAAACTGAAGAGCATAGAAAAAAAATGCACATGATATTACAAAAGCACCAGCCCCGAATGCAAAAAAAAGATTCCTGAATAATTTATTTTGTTTTTTGTCCAACATTTTGGAAGTTTTTTATTGTTAATGAATATCATAGAGCATATAATATCAGCAATCAAAATTAATCCAACATAATAAATGCCGCCCAATACTGCGGCTCCGGAAACTCCTTCTTGCACTTTCTCTTTGCTTCCAGGAAAGCAGTTCGCTTATCTTTTCCTGATAACAGATTGGAGTAGAACTCCGTCATCATTTTCCTGGTCGCCTGATCGCTGACTTCCCAAAGACTCATCACTAAGGTGCGCACACCAGCTTGTTTGAATGACCGCTGCAGACCAAAAACCCCTTCACTAGAGACTTCACCCAGACCGGTTTCACAAGCGGATAAAACAACCAGGTCTGTACCTCTTAAGTCCATCCGGCTGATCTCCCGGGCAGTTAAAACCCCATCTTCAATAGAGTCCGAAACCTTCTCACCTTGCCAGGCCCTGTTACCACCGGCAAGCCCTAAACCTGAACGCAACATTGGATCAACTCCCGCACTGGTTTCCTGCTGATCTCCCATCCTCATTTGCATAAACAAATTCTTTTTGCTTTCTTCGATGGAATAAAAGAAGCCATGCGTAGCAATATGAATAATCCCTATTCCAGTTCCGGATAGAGATTTAAAAGATTCTTCATTTCCGCTTGCGCCGGTGTGTTTGGTTACATAGTATTTTTTCTCCTTCATTAACCGTGAAATCTGATCCACTTCCTGAAGTGTTCCGGTTAAATATTCCCATCCTTTTCGGAGCGTGGTATCCGTTGAATATCCTCGCATGGCGTAAAGGTTTTCGTGCTTTTCATATTTTTCACTCTCTGTCTTCATTTTTTCTTCCGGCACATCATACTGTAATCCACCATAAAGAACAGCCACATGATTTTGAGATTCAGTTTGATGAAGGGCAAGTTCTTTTGTTGATGACAATCTGTACATCTGGTATCGATCCCCAAGGGTTATTGAATCATCCACTGGAATGTTCTCTATAGCTAACTGGTGAAGGATACCGGCTGGAGAAAAGCACACCCGTTCACCGGGTGAAACAACGGTTTCAAGGGGAGTCCAGATCAGATTTTTAATTTGTTTGCCAACATGATGATTGGAATAAATCACATTCTTATCTAGCTTGATAAATCCTTCAATCTCGTCCTTTCTGAAAAGTGGTATATATTTCGGGTATTGCCATCCTTTTCGTAATACGAGTGCTGAGTATTTTACCGTATCTGTTAGTGTTGGGTATTCAACAAACTCGATGGCGACATCGTTATCTTGCAGATTAACCTGGATATCTTTCCAGTTGACTTTCAAGTTGCTGGTATAATCGCCGTACTCTTTTGATATTTTTACCAGTTCTGTCTCCTGCTGCTGGGCAATATTTTCCAATGAATCAACATTCAGGTATCTTTCGGCAATGGGTTTTTCGTTAAGCCGTTGAATCTGTAGTTTTATTAGTTTAAGATCTTCAAATTTTGCAATTGCCTCGGGAGTTCCTTTTTCAGCGATTAGCTTATCGAAATCAATGGTAGTATTTAATAATAAGCCTTTTGTAAATAGAACACTGTTGTATGCATCGCTAACTCTTTCAGGATGTATACTAATAACTTTTTCCAAAAACAGAGGAAGTGGATAAAAATAGTTGCGATTTTTCGCCCAATATTGCTCTCTTTGGATTTCGGTCATCATGCTTATATATTCAATAACTTTGTTCTGCACTCTATTTATCACTTCAATTAAATGATTTAGTGCAGAATCGTACTTCATTAGTTGAAATTCTGTAAGAGAAAGATTATTAAGCCTACTTAGATAGTAAGGGTGATTTTCACCCAGTACTCTTTTTGTTAACTTAATATTCAATTGGCAAGTTTGCAAAGAGGTCTCATAATCACCCAATCCATAATATAACCTTTCAATGAAACTCAGGCTCTGTAAATAATCGGGATGGTTTTCCCCCAGTATGTCTTTTCTAAGCTCCCAAACATCTATACTAATATCAAGAGCTTTCTGATAATCCCGAAGACCAATATAAATTAAGGACAAATTGCTTAAACATGTCAAATAATTACGATTTTTTTCACCTAATACTTCTTTCTCTAAATCCACTACCTTTAAACTAATATCTAATGCCTTCTGATAATCACCGATATTTATATAACCCATAACGAGATTAGATAAGATTAATAGATAACGAGGATCTTTTTCTGTGAAAACATTTTGACCTAATTCAACAGCTCTTATTTTTATCTTTAATGCTTTCTGGTATTGACCCAGATATGAATAACCAACAGCTAAATTTGCAAGACTGACAATATAATTTTGGCTTAATTCACCAAAAGATTCTTTGTATAGATCACATACAATTAATTTAGTCTCTAATGCCTGTAAATAATCTCCGTTTTCTGAATATGATTTACCAAGATTTTCATAGGTAGTAATAAGATCTTGGCTCTTTTCTCCTAGAATATTCTTCCGTATTTCAGCTATTCTCAAATAAATAGTCAATGAATTTTTATAATCGCCAAAATGCTCATATCCTTCAGCCAAAGATCTTAACCTATCCAAATATATAGGATTGTTTTCACCCAATACATTTTTACTTAGTTCGACCAATTTAGCATTAATTTCAAATGCTTTCTCGTATTCTCCCAGCCTAGAATAAGCGCCAGCAAGGTTGTTCAAGCTACTTAAATACTCAGTGCTTGTATCACCTAATACTTCTTTTCGTAATTCAACAACCTTTAAGATGACTTCCAATGCTTTTGAATTATGACCAATATTACTATAATCTTCGGCTAGATTATTCAAACTTTCTAAATAGGTTAGACCCTTTTCTCCTAAAACAGTTTTTTCAATTTCGGTGATTGTTTCTAGACACTCTATAGATTTTTCTTTTTGATTGGTTTTTGTTAACGAATTATAAAGCAAGTCTAAAATATAAAGCGAAGTTTGATTTAATTCTCCATTAAGCTGAGAATTTATCTCCCAGGATTGTGAACCAAATTTAATCGCGGAATTGTAATCTTTCAAATAATAATATCCATCAGCTAAAGAAAGGAGTAAATCAAAAGGCGGAATACGCATTATTTCTTCATAGTGGACTCTAATGCTCAAAAGAAAAGATATCATCTTTTCATAATTTCCGACACTTTGATTAATTGATGCTGCAATATAGATCATTGCGATTTCTTTCAAACTATTAATGCTGTCTGTTTTAGAAATTCCATGTTTTGAAATGTAGTTGTCAGTTAGTGAATTGACTTTATCCACATTCAATGCATTATCTTTAATTTTGAGATAGCATGAATTCAAGTAAACAATAATTTCAAGGTTCTTTAAATCATCAAATCCGTTCATCTCTGCATATTTCTTCAAAACAGGAATGGCCAGATCGTAATGAGCGTTTTTAACATTATCAATAGCCTGATCAAGTTCCCAGTTGGGTTGTGATTCCTGGGAATAGATTGCCGTACACCTATAAAATGCGATAATCAGCAGGATACAAAATCGGAACAAGCGATTTACGGGGAGAGAAGGCATTTAAGGATTTATTAATAGGGAAAACAACCGGGGTTGCTTTAAATAACCCCGGTCTAAAAATAGGCACTAATTTGTTGCAATTCGGAAGTTATTCAATATTGGCCCCCTGTTTACAATTTTAACAGTGAATCGCCCTGTCCATACGGGGACCCAGCACACATAACATAAATCGGTATAATCGTCGTCTTTCGCAATCAAATGCCCGAGAGAATCATAGACATACAAATCCAGGTCAGTATCCCCATCCCCCCTTAACAATATTTCAGCTAACTGACCTTCCCTAAAACTAATGTCATAAATAGCGTTACCATTCCCATAGACATAGGAATAATTAACTCCTGGACCACCGACCCTTCCTCTGGTTGCCTGATTTGCTTTTTCAACATCAACAATGGCCGCTAGTAATTTCGGATCTCCATCTGCATATTTTTTAGCGGCATCAAGGATACTAGTCAGATCATATCCCTCTTTGCTCTTTTTAGTATCCTGGGCCTTGGGGGTGGGATCCTGTTTATAAGACTCATATTTCAGATCCTGGGTTTTAACACTGCTCATGATCTTCGCAGCTTCGATGAGTGCAGCAGCAGAATAGGTTTTGTAGCCATATTTCGCTAATTGATACGCAAGCTGCAAATTTTCCAGATCCTCTGACGGTTTGTTCTTGCTTTCAACTTTTTTCTCCTGGGCCTGAGCCGTAAATAATAGCGCTAATGATATTAGCACAAGCATTAATTTTTTCATAATTGCAGACTTTAGGTTAGTTTTCATGGTTATTTCGACGAAATTTATTTTTAAAAACAACATGAGTTATCCAGGATTAGGAATCAACACATAAAATTACAATAACCTGTTAATAAACCTAAAGAAAAAATTAAATGCGGAACCAGAAAGATTTGACAGCCCAACCTAAGCATCAAGAATATTTTTTGAAATCATAAAGTCAAAGCCTGACTGCTGGTGCTTATAATAGACCTGAAATTTCATCTGCACCTTCATCACCTTAAATAAATCAAGGCACATCCTACTATCGTTTAACAATGGCTTCTCAAAAAGGTTAAAAATACCGTGAACCGGGATTTTGACCTGCTGATCATATATTTATACTCACTTTGTATTATTATCAATACAATTCATGACTGGATGTTGCAAGCATCTTGCTTTTACTTTTTTATTCAATTTGATAAATTCTAAAAATATTTATATCCTTTTTTTTCCAATAAGAACATTCAAAGATTGTATTTTTCCCATCTCTCCTATATAACTCTTTCAAACTTGCTGATCTTTAATAACATTTATTGTCAATTTCATGCTGCTTGTTTCAACCGGGCTAATTGTTTTTCAAGTTTT
>Ga0247841_10001843_pt1 | contig 44537 bp, 40 predicted proteins | sample LaCruzMarch2015__2_FD_192410 | JGI IMG/M metagenome (GOLD analysis project Ga0247841, IMG submission 192410) | Freshwater microbial communities from meromictic Lake La Cruz, Castile-La Mancha, Spain - LaCruzMarch2015_18m | ecosystem: Environmental > Aquatic > Freshwater > Lake | place: Spain... | reverse complement strand
AAACTCCAGAACCAACGACATTCTCTCTTCTTCTGTATATGTGGCCAGCAGCATCGCTTCTGTCCTCCTGGGGACAATGATGCCACGGACTGTCCTTAAACACAAAGAGCTACGAATTTACGCATACTTTTGATCTTCACTTTACTGTACTGGGGGAAGGATCAAGGAATCTTTCCCTTCCCTGTCCGCGCATCAGGGATTCACCCCCTTTCCCTTCCTTACGGTGGCGACTATCTGGTCCTTCATGAGGGAGTGTTCCAGTCTCCAATCCTTTGAACCCGTATCGATGAGATGGCCATAGTGGACAAGCCTGTCTATGATGGCAGTGGCTATCTGCTCGTCCGTCATGAGCTTCCCCCATTCGCTGAAGGGGAGGTTTGTGGTCACTATGAGGCTTTTCTTCTCATAGCTTTCCGCTATCACCTGGAAAAGGAGCTGTGCGGCATCCCTGCTGATCTGGCAGTAGCCCCACTCATCGAGTATCAGCAGATCCAGTGCCCCAAGCTCCAGGAGCAACCGTTCGAGATAGCCATCCTCCCGAGCCTTGGTGAGCCGTGCGACCAGATGGGTGATGGTCATGAACTTGACTCTGTAGCCCTCATCGCACGCCTTGAGCCCGAGACAGGTAGCCAGCATCGTCTTGCCGCTGCCACAGATGCCATAGAAGACCAGGGTCCTCTTCTTCTCTATGAAGGACAGGGATTTGACCTCGTCCTCCCCCATGAGCTGGGGGAAGGTGACATTTGAGAAATCATAGTCACCGAGGCTCTTGATGGAGGGGAACCCGGCGCTCTTGATCATCCTGGAGACCCGTGCGGCGGATCTCCTTTCCATCTCCCTCTCCAGCAGTGTGGAGAGGAACTCCACCTGTCCGGGGGTTCCCGTGTCCCTGGCCTCGGCGATGGTGTCGCATGAGAAATAGAACTTCCTCATGAGCATATCCATCTCAAGCACGGCATTGCCATGCTCCGTTTTCTTTGGCGTCCTGCTCATACAGCCCCCCTCATGCCGCTCTTGCCCAACAGGGCGTCGAACATCGAGAGGCTGACATTGGTGGCGTTCTCGCTGAGCTGCAGGGGAAAGGAGACCATCCTGTTGCACAATGCGAATATGTCCTCCTGCTTGGGGATCTTCCCATCCCTGCAGAGCTGGTTGGCGGCGATGCTTGCGTTGCCGAAGCCGAACCTGTCGGAACACTCGTTCAGCATGTATATGGCATTCCTCCTCGTCCTGTCCGTACCCGCATCGATATATTCCCTGAACCCTCCTTGGGGCATCGCTTCCCTCACATGGCTGTTGGGCCAGGCATTTGGCTTATGGACCAGAGATGACAGGATCGCCTGTATGTCATAGGTCTGGGTGGGCAGGGGGCCGTACTCACGGGGGAAGCTTTTGATGAGGCGGCCGTCCCTGGTATACAGGTGCAGGTCCCACGCTCCCTTTGCCACCAGGACATCCTCGGATGAGTGGCTTGGCCCGAGGACATAGGAATGGACAGTGTCGATCATGACGGTCCCTGTCTTGTTGGCCTTTTGGGTCTCGATGTGCGCCACCTCGAAAGGTGTGGGTGGCAGGGGTATCATATGCTCCTCATCCTGCTTGTACAGCTCGGTGCCCGGGATCCCCTTCTCATAGTGGGGTTCCTCGGCTCTGAAAGCAAACGACTTGGGTATCAGTATGGCTTTGTTGAAGGCCTGGATGGGGTAGCTGATTTGGAGAGGGGGGACCAGAAGGTTCCTGCGCAGGACGCCCACTTTGTTCTCCACGCAACCCTTCTCCCATCCAGAACGTACATTTGTGAACCGTGCGATGAACCGGTAATGGAGACGGAACCTGGTGAATAGCTCCGACTGCTGCACGATATTACAGATGCGTTTTGAAATCCCGGTAGCATTATCAAATACTATCACTCTGGGCACATATCCCATGAACAGGAAGAAGTCGAGCAGTCCCTGGCAGACACATTCCCCATTCTCCCCTGGCAGGATCTCATAGATGCCCCTGTTGCTGTTGGGAAAGGAAAGCACCAGGTATTTCCTGCGGGCCAGGGCGCCGTCAGGCTCATAGAAGTCAGCCTCGCCAAAGTCACACTGGGCCTCTCCTGGATGCCATACCAGCTTCATGGAGCCCGGGCCATCACATTCCCTTCTGAGGCCATTCCTGTAGGATTTCATGTATTTCCGCACAAGGTGGTAGGAGTGCTCCAACTCCCTGTGCCCGAGCTCCACGGCCAGGTATTCATGCATCCTTGTTGCCGTGAAATGCTGCTTGCCAAAATATTCACGCTCACTCTCCAGCAATTTGTCTATGGTGGGCTTGTAGGGGTCAAGTATGCTTTTGGCAGGAGTGAAGGCCATATCGTCCACTGCGACGCTGAAATCCGTCCTTGTGAGATACTTGTCGATGGTCTTCCTGTCAAGATTGGTGATCTTCCTGATCTCGGCCACCGTACTTCCTTTTTGCCGTAGATTTCTGATATTCTCTATCTGGGACATTTGTAGCATTCTCCGTTTGGTCTCCTTGTAGTTGTAGCTGACAAGAAGGTAGATTCGAATGGGACTTGCCTGCAAGTGTCCCATCTCTTTCCTGTACGATCAAACTAGGGAATTCACTACTATCGTTTTAGGTATTTTCAGTGTATCAGACACAGCTGTACTCTTGTACCAGGATCAGCTCCGCTATTCGATCCACCAGGGCATGATGCTTGCCTGACTTGGGCGGCGGTCCCTTGTACTTCATCTTCTCCTCGGCATCAATCTGAGCATGCTCGGCATTGTACTCGATGCGGGTGAATGGCAGTTCCGTGAGCACATGCTCCACCATCCCCCTCTGCTGTTCCCTGCTGGTCGTCCTGGGGCTCTTCTGGAAAATCTTTCCCAGTACAGTCGGGCTCCGTTGTCTCCTGTATCCGTTGCTGCCTGTGAAGTAGTATTGGAGCCTCAGTCTCTCGTCCCAGGAGAAATGGCTTCCCTTGCAGTGCACTCCCAGTGTAAGCTGTCTTCGTCCCATGGTGTCTCCGTGTGTTCCTTGATTTGTGGTAAAACCAAGAATATCACGGTTCCCATGGGATTCTCTTTTTCCTTCACCGCTTCTTTTTTTGGGTGGACATTTAATGTTACTGCTCGCGTCAGGGCATCCGGGAAGTGCTTTTCATTGACAAGTATCATTCTCCAGAGTAAACTTGACTCCATAAGATAATTTAGGGGGTTTCTATGGCCACTGTAGAACTGAAAAACATTTCTAAAGTGTATGATGGCAATGTCAAAGCGGTAGACAATGTCAACATCGACGTAAAGGATAGGGAATTTGTCGTTCTCGTCGGACCTTCGGGTTGCGGCAAATCCACTACTCTCCGCATGGTCGCCGGGCTGGAAGATATTACCAGCGGCGAACTCTATATTGATGGAAAACTCGTCAATGACGTCCCGCCCAAAGACCGGGATATCGCGATGGTATTCCAGAACTACGCTCTGTATCCTCATATGAGCGTATACGACAACATGGCTTTCGGACTCAAGATCCGCAAGTTCCCCAAAGAGGAGATTGACCAGCGTGTGCGCGAAGCCGCCAAGATCCTGGACATCGAGCAGTTGCTCGACAGAAAGCCCAAGGCTCTTTCCGGTGGACAACGCCAGCGTGTCGCTGTAGGACGCGCAATCGTCCGCAAGCCCAAAGTGTTCCTCTTCGATGAGCCCCTGTCAAACCTTGACGCCAAGCTCCGTGTCCAGATGAGAACTGAAATCTCCTCCCTGCACCACCGGCTCAATGCGACCATGATCTACGTCACCCATGACCAGATCGAAGCCTTGACCATGGCGGACAAGATCGTCGTCATGAAGCTGGGTATCATCCAGCAGATCGGCGGACCGTTGGAGCTGTACAACGAGCCCAACAACAAGTTTGTCGCTGGATTCATCGGATCGCCACCCATGAACTTCATGATCATGGACATCATTGCGGAAGGCAAACAGCTCTACGCAGTGGAAGGCGCTTTCCGCCTGAAGCTGTCCGCTGAGCATTCCAAGCTTCTCGCTTCCTATGTTGGCAAGAAAGTCACCTTCGGTGTCCGCCCGGAAGATGTTAAATTCTCTCCCGCCGCCATCGCTGATGAGACCATCAATGGAAAAGTAAGCGTGATTGAACCCCTCGGGTCAGAAACACATATCTATGTGACTACCGGTCTGCATCAGATTGTGGGAAAAATCGAACCGTCCGTACGGTTGGCAGTTGATGCAGACGTCCATCTTATCCCCAACATGGATAAGGTCAAGTTCTTCGACTACGAAACCGAGTTGGCCATCCGCTAACATCTCCTGTACATGCCTAACATGGAAAACCTCCCTTAGACGGGAGGTTTTTTTTCGCTTGGAAGGTCTATCGGATGATTGCGTTGTACAAAGCCGTCAAGGCGGCGTGCAATTGTGGTTCAGACACGCCGATCAGGCAGGTTATCGGAGACGCCCCGATGTTCACAAACTGCACATCGATGGAATTATCCACCAGGGTGGGACCCAATGCGGTTGCCATACGGTGGGAACCCATCAAAGCCTCACCCGTGATGGCCACGACAGCGAAACCAGAATCGCACTGCGCGCTATCCAGCTTGAATTCCCCAACCATCAGATTGGCAACTGCCGAAAACTGGCCATTGGAAATCTGGGAAACCGGGAAGAACCACACCATTGAATCGATACCCACCAGGGAGAATTCCGGAGTGATTCCCAAAGTCCTCAGCGTGTCCTCCATGCGGGCGCGGACACCGGGTTGCTTGAACAGCAACAGCTTAGCCACCGCCAGACGGCAGTATCCACTCTTTCCGGTGATGCCGACAATCGGATCCTCAGAGGCATTGCGACTGGAAACGATACTTGAACCCTCATCGTTGGGCTTGTTGGTGTTCTTAACCTGGATGGGAATACCCGCCTCACGCACCGGAGCGATGGCTTCCTCATGGAACACACTGAAACCAACAGCAGCCAGCTCGCGCACCTCCCGATAGGTCATGGTCTTGATCACCTTGGCATCGGGAATCAGCCGGGGATCGGCCATGAATACTCCGGACACATCCGTCCAATTCTCATACAGTTCAGCGCCCACAGCACGCGCCACAATCGATCCGCTGATATCGCTGCCACCCCGGGAGAAGGTCTTCACCTTCCCCTCCGTGGACAATCCATAAAATCCTGGAAACACATACTGCTTTCCCGGTTCGATAGCCTGGGCCACCTTGGCATAGGTTTCCTCAGCCACGGTGCCATTGTCATTGATCACCACCAGATCGGCAGCATCCAGAAAGGTCCAGCCAAGATAAGCCGCGATCAGAAGGGCGCTGAGATATTCCCCGCGTGAAGCCGCGTAATCGGCTCCGAACCCCGCATTGATGTTCCTGCACACCTCGGCCAAGGCCTCATTTAAAAACCCCTCGGAAAGCCCGAGATCGATCGCAATGGCCGTGAACCGCTGGGCGATGAGCGCGAACTGCTCGTCACAGGCCAGACCTTTTTGCACCGAGGCTTCGCAGGCATACAGCAGATCGGTGATCTTGGTGTCCGCCTTGTTCCGTTTGCCAGGTGCCGAAACAACCACCACGCTCCGTCTGGGGTCAGCTTTGAGAATAGCCGCGACTTTTTTTACCTGATCCGCATCCGCCACCGAACTGCCACCGAACTTGCATACCACCATGCTGTCCACCGCTCCTTTGAATAATTTCAATCATTGTAATAAAAGAAAACCATTTTATGCAAGCCTTGAAAACTTCAACTGACAGCAGGGAAAAGTTGGAGTATGATGGTATCTGATTTGGATTAGCGCCATACATTGGAGGTTCACATGCAGGATTCCCGCAAAGCCATCATATCATGGTCACTTTACGATTGGGCCAACAGCGCTTTCGCCACTACGGTGATGGCAGGTTTCTTTCCAGTGTTTTTCAGTTCCTACTGGTCAAATACCTCCACAGTGCAGGAGAGCACCTTCTATCTGGGAGTCGCCAACTCGTTGGAAGCCATTATCGTGGCCATCCTCGCCCCTATTCTGGGATCCATCGCAGACAAGGGGAGCTATAAAAAACGTTTCCTCATCTTTTTCGCCTTCATGGGATGTGTGATGACCGGGGCTCTGTTCTTTGTGCAGGCCGGCATGTGGCAGCAGGCTGTTCTGTTCTACATCATCGCCACGGTGGGATTCTCCGGTTCGCTGATTTTCTACGATGCCTTGCTGCCGATGGTCGCCTCATCCAAGAAAGTCGATTTCGTCTCATCGCTGGGCTACGGCCTGGGCTATATCGGTGGCGGCCTGCTGTTCTTGATCAACGTCCTCATGTATCTCAAACCAACCGCCTTCGGATTTGCCGATGAGGTGGCCGCGGTACGCGCCTCATTTGTATCGGTAGCCATCTGGTGGGCGGTATTCTCCATCCCCATCATGCTGTTTATAAAGGAACCCAAGGAGTTCAAGAACCTCAAAGCCAGTAAAGCAGTATCCGCGGGCCTGCATCAGTTCGCGGTGACCTTCAAAGCCGTGAAGAACCTCAAAGTGGTTGGACTGTTCCTGCTGGCTTATTGGTTCTATATCGATGGAGTGGACACCATCATCCGCATGGCGGTCGATTATGGTACCGCTATCGGTTTCCCAGCCTCCTCGTTGATTGTGGCCTTGTTGATCACCCAGTTTGTCGCCTTCCCCTCGGCAATCGCCTACAATTGGTTCGGCCACAAGATCGGTGTGAAGAATGCCCTGCTGGTCGCCATAGGCGCCTATTCCTTCATCGCGATCCTAGGATTCTTCATGGCCCAGACCTGGCACTTCTATGCCCTGGCCTGCATGATCGGCCTGTTCCAGGGAGGCATCCAGGCCTTGAGCCGCAGCTACTTCACCCGCTTGATTCCCGAGGAATACTCCGCTGAGTTCTTTGGATTCTTCAACATGCTGGGAAAATTCGCCGCCATCATCGGGCCACTGCTCATGGGTGGGGTAACGCTTCTCACCGGAAGCAACCGTATCGGCATCCTCTCCATTGTCATTCTCTTTGTGATTGGAGGACTCCTGCTCAAGAAAGTCGACAGCGAGGAAGGCGCCCGCAATGTGGTTGAATTCCGCAACAGCATGGCTGCGCGGGAGCTGGAGAAACTCAACCGCTAAGGCACCCCTTCCAGTTACACGAGTCATCATAAAGCTGCGTTGGCTATCGCAAACCAGCCCATAGGTACAGAAATAGACGAGGCCCCGGATGGGGCCTCGATTTTAGGTACTGGAACTTTATTTCTTGTAGACTTTGCGTTCCTTGTAGGTCGTGTGCAAGAGATGGTGGGATTTCTCGCTCAACGGCTGGCCCAGGAAATCCCGGTAGATCTGCTGGATCTCGGGATTCTGGTGTGAGCAACGGACCGTGCTCTGCTCATCATCGGTATAGAGTCCGGCGATACGCTTCGAACGGATCTCATCGGTGGTGGAATACGGCTGACCGCCTCCAGCCACACAACCGCCACGGCAAGCCATGACTTCGATGAACTGGTAGGGAGGCTGCTCACCCTTCTCACGGGCTCTGCGGATTTCTTCCATGATCGAGCTCACATTCGCCATACCATGGGCCACAGCGACCTTTACCTTGGTTCCCTTGATATCGACCTCACCGGTTTTGACACCATCCATACCACGGACAGCTTCGACATTCACATTGGCGAGTTCCTCTCCGGTGATCAGCTTGTAAGCGGTGCGCACAGCGGCTTCCATGACTCCGCCAGTGGCTCCGAAAATGGTACCGGCACCAGAGTAGAGTCCGATCGGGCTATCGGCGGCTTCATCATCCAGGGATGCGAAATCAACCCCGGAAGCCTTGATCAAACGGGCAAGCTCGCGGGTGGTGAGCACCAGATCGACATCCGGGAAACCGGAGGCCTTCATGTTCTCATCACGGGAAATCTCGAACTTCTTGGCAGTACACGGCATGATCGCCACCGAATAGATGCTGGCTGGATCGATGTTCGCATTCTGCGCATAGTAGGTCTTGGTAATGGCGCCCTGCATCATCATGGGACTTTTTGCAGTGGAGAAGTTGGGAATCATATCAGGATAGTACTTCTCCATGTAATCGGTCCAAGCGGGACAGCAGCTGGTGATCTGGGGAATAGCTCCCACGCCGGTGGTAAGACGCTTCACCAGTTCGCTTCCCTCTTCCATGATGGTGAGGTCGGCGGAGAAGTTGGTGTCAAACACCTTGTCGGCGCCCAGACGGCGCAGAGCGGAATAGATCTTTTTGGTAGTGATGGTACCCGCGGGAAGATTGAAAGCTTCGCCGAGAGCGACACGGACTGCCGGAGCGACCTGTACCACCACATGCTTGGTTGGATCGGACACCGCTTTGACAAAAGTCTGGGTCTCGTCTTTTTCGTAGATTGCTCCCACCGGGCAGTGGGCGGAACACTGGCCACACTTGATACAGGGGCTGTCGTTGAGACTGAGATCGGCGGCGGGAGACACAGAGGTCTTATCACCCCGGCCGATGAACTCAAGGGCATACACTCCCTGAAGTTTCTGGCAGACCTGCACGCACCGGCCGCACTTGATACACTTGGTGGGATCAAGCACGATGGAAGTGGTGGAGGTATCTTTGGGAAGATCGTTGATGCGGACTTCGTACGGCTGTTCGCGGATACCGAAATCGGCCGCGACATTCTGCAATTCACATGAGCCGTTTCTGCCACAGGTCTGGCAGGAACTGGGATGGGTGGAGAGAATCAGCTCAAGAACCGTCTTGCGGATCTGATAGAGTTCCGCGTCGTGGGTGATGATACTGAGATTCTCTGCTACCGGAGAAGCGCAGGCACGGAGCAGTTTGGGAGAATTCTCCTGTTTTACCACGCACAAGCCACAGGCCGCCCAGGAAGGGAGGTCCGGGTGGTAACACAGGGTGGGAATTTTAACATTCGCTTTTTTGGCTGCTTGGAGAAGATTCGAACCTGATTCGATCTCGATCGGCATGCCGTTGATTTTCATATGGACAGTACTCAATTGTTTCCTCCTCATCAATCAGGATCCTAGTGGATCTCGACTGCTCCGAATTTACAGGTTTCGTGACAGACTCCGCACTTTATGCAGACTGCCGGATCGATCGAGTGTGTCGATCTTCTTTCACCGGAAATAGCACCGACAGGGCATTTGCGGGCACAGGCTGTGCACCCAATGCACTTTTCAGGATTGATCGAGTAGGTGATGAGACTCTTGCACTTTCCAGCCGGACATTTCTTATCAATGATATGGGCGACATATTCATCATGGAAATGGAGGATGGTTGACAGAATCGGGTTCGGTGAGGTCTGGCCAAGAGCGCACAGCGAGGCTTTTTTCATCGCGCTGCCGATTTCCTCCATGGTATCCAGATCGGACATCTCGCCTTTTCCTGAAGTGATCTTCTCAAGGATGTTGGCCAAGGAGCGTCCACCAATGCGGCAGGGCGCGCACTTTCCACAGGATTCATCCACGGTGAAATTCGTATAGAATTTGGCGACATCGACGATACAGTCATCCTCATCCATGACAATCATACCACCGGAACCCATCATGGAACCCAGTTTGGTAAGCGAACCGAAATCAATGGGGGTATCAAGGAATTCCTTGGTAAGCACACCGCCGGAAGGACCGCCGGTCTGCACGGCCTTGAAAGCGCGGTTGTTGGCGATACCGCCACCGATATCAAAGATGATCTCACGGAGAGTGGTCCCCATGGGAACTTCGACCAATCCGGAGTTGCGGATCTTGCCGGTAAGCGCGAAAACCTTGGTTCCGTGGGAATCGGCAGTACCGATCTGGGAGAACCAGTCACCACCCTTGAGGATGATCACCGGCACGTTGGCCCAGGTCTCGACATTGTTGATAACGGTCGGCTTGCCCCAGAGACCTTTGATGGCCGGGAACGGAGGACGGGGAACCGGCATGCCACGGCGGCCTTCGACCGAAGCGAGCAACGCGGTTTCCTCTCCGCAGACGAAGGCACCGGCACCCAGACGGATCTCGATGTCGAAGCTGAAACCGCTTCCCAGGATGTTGTCGCCCAGCAAACCCATTTCGCGGGATTGTTTCATGGCGACTTCAAGCCGGTGGATGGCCAGGGGATATTCGGCACGGATGTAGATGATTCCCTTCTGGGCTCCCACCGTGAAGCCGGCAATGGTCATGGCTTCCAGAACGGAGTGCGGGTCGCCTTCCAAGGTGGAACGGTCCATATACGCACCCGGGTCGCCTTCATCGGCGTTGCACACGATGAACTTCTGGTCGGATTCAACCTGCTTGGAGAAGTTCCACTTCATCCAGGTGGGGAATCCGGCACCGCCACGGCCACGGAGACCGGCAATCTTCAACTCGGCGATAACATCGTCGGGCTTCATCTCGAACAGCACTTTCTCCAGAGCGGCATAGCCTTCGCGGGCGATGTATTCCTCGATATTCTCGGGATCGATGAATCCACAGTTGCGCAACACAATGCGGTACTGTTTCTGGTAGAACTTGATGTCCTCTGCCTTGGCATGTTTCCGGTTGGTTTCCTTGTTGTACAAAAGGCGCTTTACCTCACGGCCTTTCACAATATGCTCGGCGACAAGCTCCTTGGCATCTTCGGGTTTGACCTGCACATAAAAGGAATCCTCAGGAAGGATCTTCACAATCGGGCCCTGCTCGCAGAAACCGAAACAACCGGTTTTAACGACCTGGACTTCATCCGCCACACCCTGCGCCTTGCATTCAGATACCAATGCAGCGTAGATTGCTTCCGATTTACTGGATTCGCAGGCGGTACCGCCGCACACCAGGATATAGTTTCTAAACGCCATTACTTGCCTCCATCCTTGAGAATATCCGTTGAAGGATGATCAAACACATGATCAGATACCAGTTTGCCATTCATGATATGATCCTCGACAATCTGCCTAGCAACCCCGGCATCGACCTTCCCGTAGATAACCGCCGGCATTCCCGGAGCGATAACCTCAACGGTGGGTTCCACATAGCACAGCCCCATGCATCCGGTCTGGGTGACCGATACATTCCCGATCCTATGTTCATCAAGGGTCTTGAGGAACGCGTCGAGCACGACCTTCGCTCCCGCGGCGATTCCACAGGTTCCCATTCCCACGATGACCTGGGTGTCTTTTCCATTGATATCGCGCTTGAGCATCTCAGCTTTCTTGCTGTCCCGAAGCGCCCGCAATTCTTCCAACGTCATTTTAGCCATTCCAGCCTCCTCAATATTGGGGCATGCAGTTCATGCATGGTTACGTACATCGTCCAAACCGGTCTCTTGCGACCGAAGATATCCGAGAAGCAGGTTGAGAGTTCCGCTTGTTGTGAGATCCCCAAGTACTTCCGTCAGTTCCCTGCGTTCCACCCGGTAGCTGTCGCTGCCAGCGGGACCTGTGAGGAACCTTTGCACCACCAGGTTACAATCACCGGAAAATCCCATGATACCCATCAGGGTGGATGGCAGATCACCCAGTGGAGGACAGTCGATATGGTCCAGCCTGAAACTGAATGCTATCGTTGTTCCCACCTGTGGTTCCGATACGATGGAGAAATCCCCACCAACCGACTCCACTGCCTGCACAAGAAAAGGAATACCCAACCCAACTTTACGTTTCCTATGTTTTTCTCCATCTGTATAAAATGGATCCTGAACTCTCTTGAGAACCTCCTCCGTCATCCCCTTTCCATCATCCACCACAGTGAACCGGATTTCCCGCTCACTTTCCTCTATGGTCACCGTGACACTGCGCGCCCCGGCTTCAAAGGAATTCTGCACAATATCGGAAAGAAAATCACAGAGCGTTCCGTGCATGCTCTCCTCTTACGTTAATTGAATTTCGCGATGATTCCGGGCAACTGGTCTTTGGAGACCTTGCCGAAAACCTCTCCGCCCACAGTCATCACCGGTGCAAGACCGCAACAACCGACACACCGCACGCTTTCAAGCGAATACTTGCCATCGGCGGTTGATTTTCCGAGATCCAGCCCCAGCAGGTTGTGGATTTCATCAACAAGCAACTCGCTCCCCTTCAGGTAGCAGGCCGTTCCAAGACATACCTGGATGTTGTGCTCGCCTGGTTTGACCAGCTTGAAAAAATGGTAGAATGTCAAAACTCCGTAGATGCTCGCAAGAGGGACACCCAGCATTGACGCTACCCGATCAGCGGATTCACGGGAAACAAAGCCAAATTCTTCCTGGACTTTATGAAGAATCATGATTAGATTGCCCGGTTTGTTCTTCCATACCCCAATGAACGCGATGAGTTCATCGGAGAATTTTTCTTGTTCTCTTATCGCAGACATGGAACCTCCAACTCGTTTGTATTCGGTTACCCATACTACTACTGAAACGTGAAATATTCAACATATTTCTTGTCCTAAATGGATAATAGGAACATGACAAATCACACTGCACAATAATATTGCACTTTTTACAACTTTATTGTATTATGATTCACATTAACAAGGAGATTAGTATGAACAATGAAATGATTATACGCATCACACGTTATTTTCGCATACTTAATAGGCTGAGAGCCCTCGGTTTGGAGAAAGTCTTTGCACATAACCTCGCCGATGCAGCCGGTGTTTCCGCCGCTGTGGTGCGGAAAGACTTCTCCCTGCTTGAGATCCATGGGCAGAAACGCGGTGGATACGAGATTCCCGAACTTCTGGTCCATCTGGGGAAAATCCTGGGAAAAACCGATGAGCCCCAGAACACCATCATCGTGGGATGCGGAAGAATCGGACGCGCGCTGATGCATTACAATGGGTTCGAACCCGATGGCATACGGATTGTGGCGGGATTCGACAGCGACCCCCAGGTCTACAGCGACAGCACCCATCCCGTACCGGTCTACCCCATCAGCCGTATCGACGAAGTGGCCAAAGCCTTCAATGTCAAGGTCGCCATCATCACCGTTCCCGAATCAGCCACAGCCGACACAGCCCAGCGCCTGATGAGCGCGGGTATCCGGGGAATCCTGAACTTCAGCCCGATCACCCTCAAACCCATCCTGCAGGAGGACGGCACCCATACGGTTGTGCACAATGTCAATATCGCCCTGGAACTCGAGCAGATCTTCTATGAACTGCAGTTCCCCAGGGAATTGCCAGCTTGACCTGACCGGCTCGCACCAGGCTGCCCGGATCGCACCAGGGGGGCGTGGCCTGGAAGTGGTATGGAAAAGGAACATGAGGTTGGATTGGTATCCGGCTGTGGTCTGCGGCTTTAGCTTAGCGGCTTTTCAGGACCACATAGAACGGCAGATGGTCTGAGAACCCTTTCTTCAGCTTCTGGTCCCAGGGCTGCGGATACCCCGAAGCATCGCACAGCATGCGGTGGGCCACCACCCGGGCATGGTCGAAGCTCCATGGCGATCCGCTGAAACACCCTTCAGAGAACAGTATCTGATCGAAACTCTCCCATACCCCCTGGTACCAATACGATCCCTGGGCTTCGGCATCCAGCAGCCCATTGCGATCCAACCACCACGAATACCAGCTTTGCGCCACCGGTGGGCTTCCACCCACCAGCAGTGAGCCTTGGGCCGCATAAGTACCGGCATAGGGGGAATCGACCGGCACCAAAGCCGTCTGCACCGCCTGGCCACCCCTCAGAAAAGCATCGGCACTCTCATTGCAATCCCCGGCGAGCAACATCACCGCATCGGGATCCTGTTTCCATTTCTCCTGGGCTACGCCCTGCAGAACCCGGGTCAGCTCGATACGCTGGGCTTCGGTTTCCAGGGCCCCTTCCTTGCGGGATTTCGCATGGAAGCCCAGTACCACCACCTCGGTTCCGCCGGCTTCCACCACCACCTCCAGCACCGAGCGGCATCCGGTGACCCCATGGACCACCGCACGCTTGATCGGCAGCCGGCTGATCACCCCGGTCTGGATAGCCGAACCAGTATCAGCGGTTGCCGCGTACCAGCAATACCCTCGCGTGGACAACCCGCGCGCCAACAATTGGGCAAGCACCCCATCATGCTCGATCTCCTGCAATACCACCAGGTCGGGCAGCAGTCCAGGCGTCTGCACAATCACCTGGGCCAGATTGTCCAACCGTTTCAGAAAACCCTCGCCAGTCCAGCCTGCCTCTGGAGTATACTCAGCGTACTCGGTGCCATCATAATAGGCATCGAACAGATTCCCTACATTGTAGGTCATCACCACCAGCTGGCTATCAGAGCCGGGGGACCGGTCAAGCTCACAGCCGCATCCCCACAGCCCGGCCAGCAGGACCAACAGGATGACCGGGAGGAGGGAAGAGCGCGGGCACATGCTAGCCAAGTGGTTATGGAACCCACCGTTTGCTTTGGTTTCCACGGGTTTCCGGATAGGTGGATAGAGTGGATAGAGTGGATGATATGGATGATGTGGTTGATAGGCTTGATATGGGTACACCCCAGACCTCCCAAGGATAGGTATCGGTCAACATACCCCGGCAGGTCCCGTTTTGCGCCAGAAACCAGACAGACTCTTGGGAATCCGCTAGGCTTCAGCGTGTTTTTTCAGGTGATACGAAAAATAGAGCACCGCCAGGGCATCGTTGCCATCGGTCTGGACCTGTGGCATGGTCTGGCAGCCCATCACCGCGTTGTACACGTGTTGCAAACGCGGGTTGAGCACGGTAAGCCCGCGCACCATCGAAAGACAGATCGCCCACACGCGCGACCATTCACGGTGCTCAAACGCACTGAGGATGGCGTCATGCTGGGAATCGAGATCGGGGATATCCCGCGCCTCGTCCAGGAAGTCGATAAACGAATCGAAGTTGTCCAGATTCTTCTGTTCAAAGAGTTCCGCCAGCGGGGGATTCAGGTTCAGAAAATGGGCCAACACCGAATAGCGGGTCTGCCGGAAGGAGACGCTCATGCCTTTTTTAGCGGCAAGGAACAGCTCCTCAAAAAACTCCCCTTCCTTGTCCATCAGATTCCGGGCTATCAGAAAGTTCAACTCCTCGCGGGTATTCACCGACAGGTCGCTGATCTGTGCCACCCGGCTCAGATAGCGGGTATCGTGGGTAACCCGGGCTAGCGATTTGGCCGCAGTCGAGCGCACCATGATGGTGCCATTCTCCAACAGGAACGCCAGGGCTTTCTCCGCCTTGTCGTTATGCGATAGCGCTCCCAAAGCAAAGATGGATTCAATCTGGGTGTACGAGTCGGTATCGAAGGCATCGCGGATCAGATCATCCACCAAAGCCACCCGCGGACGGTCGAACAACCCCCGGATCACATCGGCTTTATCATCCGAGAAGGGGGAAGCCAGTGTATTGCGGATCTCGCTGGTGGCGATACCCGCCAGATTGGTGCCCAGACTCAGCAGCAAGGTCTTGCGCTTGATGGGATCAGTGGCCTTGTCCAGGCGGTCGATATCCATGAACGCGCGGATACCGTGCAGCGAGAACAGGATCTGCGCCGCGCCGATGGGACTATAGCTGCCCTTCTCTTTCAATCTGAACGAGAGGACCAGCCCGGTGGCAGACAGTACAAAAGCCAACAGGAAGGTAAGTATATAGCTATTGCCCAAAGTGGTGGTGCCCAGTTGCAGCATATGGGAGAATCCAGCTCCCTGCGAGGCCAGGGCACCTCCGGCCAGGCCTCCGAACAACGCCAGGAACGCCACCACGAAGTTGACCATCGAATTGAACCCCACCCCTTCGTTTTCTGGAAGATCCGCGGCCACCAGACGTCTGATAAGGATGTTCACCACACCGAGGAAGAAATTTGAGAGGAATCCCAGCACAAAGAAGACCAGCATATCCACTGAAGCTGGCACCGCAATCCACGCCAGCAAAGTGATCAGCAGCGCGAAGCCACTCCAGATGATCAAAGGCCGTGACCCCAGCTTGTCACCGAAAAACTTGCAGAAACTGCCGGCCAGAACCACTGAGGCGCCTACGCCCATGGAGAACAGGAACACCAGGTTGGCTGGCAGTCCGACCTCTTTGGTGAGAAATGGCACAATCATGCTGATCACCACCGTGACCGTGGTGTAGGTCCACGATACCAGCAGCCGCACCCGGGCATCCCGCTTGGCCATGGTTTCCTTGAAAATCATCAGGATGTTGCGTCCCTTGCGGTATTCGATCACTGAACGGCAGGGGATTTTCGCCATATGGTAGGCCGACATGCAGCTGCACGCCACGCCGACCATCTGCATGGTCACCAGCCCGACCATCCCGGCGAAGCTCTGGATGGAGGTGACCACGAAGTTGATGAACTTGGCAAGGATGGTGGAACTCTGGAAGGAAACGTTGATAGTACCCAGCACCTGGCTGCGGTTATGGCTGGTGGTGAGGGATTTGTAGGTTTGGTCGTACAGCACCACCCCCACCAGACGCACACAACAGAACAGGGTGTAGACCGATAGCAGCAGGAAAACCGCCGCTTCGCCCTTCAGGATCAGCAGGAACAGGTATGGTATGCAGACCAGACCGCGGGCAGCCCAGGTCCAGGCCTGGACTTTGACGATGTTCAGGCCTTTGAGCAGACGGGGCATCACCGGTAGGAGAATTCCCACGATATACATGGCCGAGGCAATGTAACCCAGCGAGATATTGCTGGCGCCGAAACGCACGGCAAGAATGTAGACGATGGTATCGCCGAGCATGCTGTACCCGATACCATTCCATAACTCGGCCCTATATAGTCTTTTCTGGCCAGCTGCTTTCTCGGTTTCGGACAAATAGCGTGTCCTTACCATGTACCACCCCTAGCTAACGCTATCAATGTGAACGGATTCCCGTTGTGGATCAGATGTCCTGACGGTTCACGGCGATCTTGCTGATCAGTCCGTACGCCATCGCTTCCGGCGCATCGAGCCAATGGTCCCGGTCGGTATCGGCACACACCACATCGAAGGGCTGTTTGGTTTCAGCGCTGATGATCCGGTTGATGCGTTCCCGGGTTTTCTCCAGCTGTCTGGCATAGATCTCGACATCGGTGGCAACCCCTTCCATCTTGCTCATAGGCTGGTGGATGAGGTAGCTGGAATTGGGTAAGCCGATGCGCCGCTGGGCAGGAACAGCGAGCAGCACCAGAGCGGCTGCGCTGGCCACCAGACCCATGCCGATCATGTACACCTCGTTCTTGACAAAACGCGCCATATCGAAAATCGCGAAGCCCGCCTCGACATCGCCACCCGGGGAATTGATGAAGATCTTGATGGGTCCCTCCCCTTCCGCCTCGAGGATCAGCATGTGCCGGATCACTTTCTCGGCACTTTCCTTGTCGATTTCCCCGCACAGGAGAATAGACCGTGTCTGTAGGAATTTATCCGATACAACATCGGGGGTGGTTTCTTTCTTTTCGGTTTCTGCCATTGGATACTCCAGATAATGCAATGTTAACAAGCAAGCAAGCTCCAGTATACGGAACATTCGGGGAAAAGAAAAGACTGTTCGGGCACACATGTCCGGTGGATTGCCCAGTGGACGGATCACCCCAGGCCGTGCCAAGGCCACACCCTTCCCTATAATCTGGACAACCTGTATACTGTTTTCCATATGAAATGCGCCACAATTGCCATCGTCGGACGGCCATCGTCCGGTAAATCCACTCTGATCAACACTATTTGCGAAAACAAGGTATCCATTACCGCCAGCACTCCGCAAACCACCCGCAACGCCATCCGTGGCGTCTATAGCGACCAAAGGGGACAGCTGATCCTCACCGATACCCCGGGTTATCACCTGAGTGAGCAGGCCATGAACGTCCGTCTGCAGGAAACCACGGTGGCCTCCTTGAATGACTGCGATGCCGTGCTGTATGTGATCGATGCCAAACGGGGCGCGGGTTCCGAGGAAGAGGCGATCACCTCCATTATCAAGCGCTTACGGATTCCCGTGATCATCGCCATCAACAAGCAGGATGTCTCCTCTGAGGCCGAAACCGGGATTGCAAAAACCTATGCCACCACCCATTTCCCCAGTGCTCCCATCCTTTCCATTTCGGCCAAGGACGATACCGGGGTGGATGAGGTGCTGATTGAACTGTTCAAGGTGGCTCCCGAAGGGGAGAAGCTGTATCCAGAAGAGACTTTCACCGATCAGCCGCTGGAATTCCGCATCTCGGAGATTATCCGCGAGAAAGCCATCGCCCTGGTGAACGATGAGCTGCCCCATGCTATCTATGTCGAGGTTTCCGATCTTGAGTACACTGAGGAGACCCAGGCGGTGTGGGTCCGGGCGTTCATCATTGTGGAACGCGATTCGCAGAAAGGCATCGTAGTCGGCCATGGGGGCGAGGGGATCAAACGGATCCGCCAGGCGGCCTTCAAGGATATCAAACGCATCTTCCCGGGCAAGAACCTACAGCTCGACCTGCGCGTGAAAGCCCAACCCAAATGGCGCCACAACCCCATTATCCTGGACCGGATTCTCAAATAAGGAAATAAGGTACCGGGTACCTTTTCTCCTCGTTTCCTCAAATGGCGGCACCGGTGAGCATATTATACTTGGGCTGGTAGCGGATGACCATATCCGCTACTTGGGCATGGATGACCCCATCCCGCAGATAGCAGCAATTGGGCAACATTTTCCGGTTGTTTCTTTTCAACGAGATCCCCTGGACAAGTTTTTGGGAATCGGCGTCGTCATTGGACAACCGCTTTCCTGTGAAAGGATCGAACAATGGACTCAGATTTTCGCTGGAGATAGTGAAATCCTCGTTCTCCATGGAAATGGTTACCCTGATTCCATCTTGGTATTGATAGATGTAGACTCTGAGGAAATCCCTGTTCGACACCGGCAGTTCCAATACCAACTCTGAATTGTGCATACCCATCAGTCTACTGGTTTTTATTGACAATGTCAAAAACGGTTGCCGGTGAATCCGGGCGAAAAAGCTATGGGGAACAAAAAATATCCTGGCATCACCCGATTCCGACAGGTCATCGCCCACTGATGGGGTGAATATAAGGCAGGGAACCGAAGCTCCCTGCCAGATTTGGGTGGTCTGGACGCCTAGAGATTCCTCTGGAGAATCGGAAGTATCTTGGCTTTGCCACAGGTTTTGATGAATCCGGCCAGTTTGGGTCCCCGCTCACGGTTGATCAGGATTCCATAGACCACCTGGAACAACTCGGGAGGATCCACTTCGCTGCGCGCGGCGATGGCATAGATTTCCTCGCTCAGCTGTTTTTCGTCAAAATCATCCAGATACTCCACCGCATCGGTCAGACCGGCAATGGCTTTGGCCATGGCTGGGGACAGCTGGGCTTTGGGGGCTGAGTCATCGCAGAGCACCCAGCGGAAATCCTCGGGAGAGAAATGGGAGATCCAGTTCCAGGCGCACACCGCCCGCTCACGCAGCCGTTTTTCCTGGCTGGGAGTGATTCCGTCCAGGGTGGCGATCACCGCGTCGATGCTGCCGCTGTGGATCTGCAGGAGATTGCAGAGATGGCGGAAGGAGATCTGGTAGGAGAGTTCCGTGGGGATCTCGCTGACCTGGGAGAGTTCGAATATGCGTTTTTCCTTGGCCAACCGTTTCTCGTTCACCGATTGGGCGCCGAAATAGATGCGTTCACAGGTGTCGTAATCTTCGTAGATCTTAAGGACGTCGAGGTCGAAGGAGATGGCGAATTCGGTGTTGGGCCGGGTTCCAACAAACAGGAAGCGGGTGAGTTCGGGGGTATAGATTTCCAGGACATCGGGCAGGCTGATGACTTCGCCAGAAGATGAGGATATCTTGCCACCGCGGCCTTTGATACTGATGAAGTCGTACTGGAACGATACGGGAGCCTTGGCTCCGAACAGTTCAACGACGTATTTGGAGGTGTCGAACGAGCCACCCTCGCTGTGGTGGTCCTTGCCAGCGGGTTCGAAGTCAACGCCTTCGTAAGCCCAGCGCATCGGCCAATCGACCCGCCAGGGGAGTTTGGCTACCGAGGTGGTTCTCAAGTCGATGGTCTCACTCTGGCCATTGTCATCGTCGCGATAGGTGACGCCCCATGCGCCGTCCCAGCCGAGGATGGTGGTGTTGTCCTTGCCGGAGAAGGAGCTGAACACGGAGATGGGATACCAGTCTTCAGGGAGTGCCGAGGTGCGGTAGCGGTTGAGGATATCGATGATTTCCTGGCGGTGCTCCAGCGCGGTGCGCATGCCCTGGGCATACTGGGAGGTGCGGTAGCGTGAGGCCTGGTAGAGGTATTCGGGACTGACACCTACGGAGGGCAGGAGTGTTTCCACGGCTTTCTCGTTGGCTAGGGCGTAGTTGTCCCATTCTCCGGTGGTATCGGGGACCAAGGTGATGGGTTTGCGGAGGTATGTGGCGAGAAGTTCCTGTTCGGGCATGTTTTTGGGGACTTTACGGAAAACGTCGTAGTCATCCCAGGAATAGATGAAGCGCACTTTCTGGCCTTTGTCGCGCAGGGCGCGCACCACCAGCTCAACGGAGATGATCTCACGGAAGTTGCCGATATGGACTGTGCCGGAGGGGGTTATGCCGGAGGCGCAGGTGTAGATGTCCTTGGGACCTTTTTCTCTGATAATCTTGTCGGCGTATATATCCGCCCAATGTGAAGATAGGTTTTGCTCACTCATGGGGGGGATTATACAGAGAGGATGGGAAAAAGGCAATCTGGTGTGGTAGTGACAAGCCTGGAGTTTTTCCTGATACCTGCAGAGTGATAATCCTATTGGTCTTTTGGGTACTTCTTCTATATACTCAAGCTATGAGAGTTATCCGGTCGCTCTTGGTAGGTCTGCTCATGGTATTGACAGGTGGCTTTCCACTGGTTGCCTCGGTTTCTGATGCGGTGGATGCCGGCAATACGCCGGTCGAACCGATCATCGAGCAGGGTGTGGCCTCCTGGTACACCAGCCCTGAGCCGTCCAGCCTGACCGCCAATGGTGAGGTTTTCGATCCATTGCTTCTGACGGCCGCGCATAAAAGCCTGAAGTTCGGCACGCTGGTCCGGGTGACCAACACCCTCAATGGCAAGAGTATCACGGTGCGTATCAATGACCGGGGGCCCTTTGTCGCCGGCCGGATCATCGATCTGACTCCGGCAGCGGCGGTCGAGCTGGACATGCGGACCAGCGGGATCGCTCCGGTGACACTGTCGCTGGTCTATGAACCGGTACTGCCTGAATCCGTGTACAAGCGTGCCGGGGATACAGGATGGTACCTGCTGCAATTGGGAGCTTTTTCCAACCTGCAGTCCGTGGTAGCCACCTATGAAAAGCTGGCCGAGGTAGGTTTCAAGGTGAAGGTGGAGGTGGTGGATTCCCGTCTGGTACGCCTCAGCGTCCGGTGGATTCCCGCAGCTCAGCTGGAACGGACATTGTTGGTGCTGGGTGGGTTGGGGTTCAAGGATATCCTGCAGAAAAGCGAAGAGAATCCCTACCTGTAGTAAAACTCCAGGCTTGTCACCACCACTTAGAACGCCAAAGAAAGGACCACTCCGGCGACCACCTTGGTGTCCGCTTGCATGGCCTCTTCCAGGAAATTCTTGCCTTGCACCAGATACGACACGTAATATCCCAGATCGAACATATCGAACAAGGTTACTGTGAACTGCACTCCAAGGCTCGAGATGACATGGCTTCCACTAGTGTTGCTGTTGAAGTACTGCCCAGCATGGTAGCCCAGGTCGTAGAACAGGATGAAGCGTGGACAGACGCCCGCCACGAAGGGTTCTGGGCCACAGAAGCGTAGATCGAGGTTGTTGACCACGGAGAACTCGGTGTTGTAGGTCAGGGGGCTGAATCCCCGGACTTTACCACCGAGAGCGGCTGCTTCCTGGGCGAACACGGGAACTTTATCGCCCGTGAGATAATCCATCCGGAGGCGATCCACCACGGTGAGCGAAAGGACGTTCAGGCTTTCGTCGTTTTTCATGGAATACAGTGGGAAGGCCCCGATGATATTGAGGGTGGCCGCAAAGTAGTCGGCCTGGTCGTTATTGAGGATGGCTGGGGCATAGCGGACACTCAGGTCGGTGGAGACGCCCAGTTGGGAAACCACCTGGTCGTTCATCATATTGAACCGCAGTCCGGCGGCCAGCACGGTGGAGAGGAACTGCTGATTGCCTCCCAGGTCGGGATAGGTAATCCCATCCAGGATATCAAAGGTGGAAAAACCGCGTTGTTCGGTGGCAAAGCGGGTAGCGCTGAACAGGGTCTCCATATTGCTTTCGAAGCGGCCTTCGTAACCGGCATAGGCTGAGACCAAGTCGGTGCCGCTGATATCGGAATGGAAAAATCCCTGGGAGAGATAGAGGTTCCAGAGGATCTGGGCTTGGTCGTAGACGTAGGGCAGCACGTCGGAATCGTCGGTTCCCACGCCGGGTTCCATGACATTGCCGGAGTTATCCTGCCAAAGTCTGCGCAGGGTATAGCCACCGCCACCATTGAAGATGATCTTGGTGGTTTGTTCGGGGATAAATTCCAGGCCGGTATACTCGACGCCCATGGTGAAGAAGGTGGGGATTGCCCCATCGGCGAATTCGGAATGGGCTTCCAATTTGCCAGGGACGAACTGGAAACTGGATGCTCCTACAGTGGTGGCAATGACCACATATGTGAACAATAAAGCAAGAATTCTCTTTCCCATGCTTGTTCCTCTACCCTGGAGCCGATTGGATGTGGCAATCATACCATGTGGCTAGGGTATCCACAAGCAGGCTTTAGGAGCGAATCGGTTGACAGCAGGGGCGAATTCCCCTATTATCTGCTGAGTCGGGCCTATAGCTCAGTTGGTTAGAGCATCGGACTCATAATCCGTGGGTCGAAGGTTCAAGTCCTTCTGGGCCCAAAGAATTAATCCTTACTTTGTAAGGAGATCGAACCGCTCACCGGAAAAACCGGCAGCATGTCACATCGCAACTGTACCAAAAGGTGTACCAAAAACACCTTTTGGGGTCAGTTTCAGGAGTGGAACATGAGCCGGAAACCCTTCTATCTTTCCCTTCACGGTAGCGTTTGGTACGCAAGAATTGTTGATCCCAAAACAGGAAATCAGCTTTCGGCAATGAGTACCGGTCAAACCGACCGGGATGTTGCTGTCTTGACTGTGTCCCGTTGGCTTGTCGAGGGAATTCCCCAAAAGAGTACAAAGTCAAAGAGAGATGTCTCTGAAGCTATCACCGTAAACAGGTTACTCAATATCCTGGAAGAGATTGATATCACCAACCAGGAGGCTGAGAGGATTATGACAATCCTCAAACAACGAGGACTTCTCAAGAAGATCAAGGAAGCAGAGGAGAGAGACCTCATCACCTACCTGCTCGACTTCTACAATTATGACACCAGCCCCTATGTACGGGAGAAGCTTGCACATGGTCAATCCATCGGAAGGACACACTGTATGGACTCAGTCAAGCGCGTCAATATTTATTGGAAGAAGTATTTCAAAGGGAATACACTTGCCAGCATTACTAGAGATGAGTTGAGAGACTTCTCACTTTCTCTTGGGAAGAAAGGTCTTTCTGCAAGCACCATCAACAAGACCATGATCGCTGGCAAGGTGGCCTTTACCTGGGCGTTTCAGGAGGGATACATCCATACCAACCCTGCCGAAGGGCTCAAGAACTTTGTGGGCAAGCCAAAAGAGAGAGGTATTCTCACCGATGAAGAAAATACTGCCCTCTTTGAGCAGACATGGAAGGACGAGAGATCATATCTTGGCAACCTGGTCGCCGCTACCTGTGGGCTTCGTTCCGGTGAAGTGCTGGGTCTGAAAGATGAGAATATTGGTTTGGATAGATTGTTCATCCGTCACTCGTACAGTCCGCTTGATGGCTTGAAGTCTCCCAAGAACGGAGAGCAACGACAGGTTCCACTGCTCCATGAAATAAGAGAGAAGCTACTCGTACTTGCTGAGAAGAATCCCTGGGATGATGGCTTCATCTTTTACAGCGACAAGGAAGGCCAGCCGATGGACCATAAGATCCTCAACGATGGGTTGCTTGAGGCCATGATCAAGATCGGGATTACCAAGGACGAGAAGAAAAAGCGCAATATAGTGTTCCACAGCTGGAGACACCGGTATGCTGCAAAGATGGCTGACCTGGTTGATGCCAGAAGTCTTGGATTGGCCACTGGTCATAAGACGATGGCGATGCTAGAGCATTATGCCAACCATGCCAATGAAAACCACTTCAAGGCTGTCAGGGAAGCGACAGAGAAAGCTTTCGGTCAGGCAAAGTGAAGCAGCATACATACGGGGTGAGAACGGCTCGAAACAGCGGTTTTCAGAACGTTTTCTCCCTGTTAAATAGAGAATAACTTTTGGATACTCAAGTTCTGGGGTAGTATGTACTCCAGAGGATGGGACCACAGAAAAAGGGGAATTTTATGCCAGGATTGCGAATAATCTGGCCGGATGCCAAGCCAAGTGATGAGGTACTGAAAGCAGTCGAAGATCTCAGACAGAAGGGTCATTATTCGGAGGAAGAACTGGAGAGGCTGAAGCTGTACCTGATGTCGGTGGAGTACAATCCGGGGTACATGGAAGACGCAATAACACTTCACGAGAACAATCACAAGTATTCCGTTGAAGAGTTCTATCGGTTCATACTAGAAAACTAATAACTTAATACTTGCTTATAAGCACCTCTTTCTCTCTCTAACAATGGTGAATGCTGTGAACATATCGGCAATAAACTTCAAATACCTGCAAAACTTCGAACTTGTCGACAATAAGTCTTGCTATAACAAACTGTCAATGGTATATTATAGATGGTCATGATCTATCGATCGTGAATATACAGAGGTCTGCCGCTGAACCAGCCTATGCTAATCAGCGGTATTTTTTTGCTCAAATCATCGAAACGTCCCATCTTGGATTCTGTAGAATTAGCTGAAAAGTTCTAGGATTGGCTTGATAACACGTGATGAATTCTCCTTGGATCTGTCCTGTTTTTTTATTCCTCTTTAGCAGAACAACTACAACGAATGGGTCCATTAGAAATGCAACACGCTTTGAGGCCGAGAATTTTCTCGTTTTATTATCCCAACCACAACGATACTCAGCGGATGGAGATTGAAGTATTGGCAGAATATCGGGCATTCTACAGGCACGAGCAAGAGAAAAAGTATCTTTCTTTGACAGGTCTGACTCAAAAAATGCATGATAAAAATGATGCTTTCTAAAATGGATTCTTATTCCATCATTAGTATATATTACTTGCTCACAGAAATTTTCTGTGAAGTATGCTAGATAATCTGATTCTGAACCTAGCTGAAGATTCGAACCGGGCATCTATTTATTACCTCTTAACTTAATGCAGAACACATTATACTTTCTAACATTCTGATCAGTTGGGCAAATTTTCGAACCCAGCTTATCTTCGAAATAAGTAATAAGCTCTGACTTTGCACTTTTCTCATTCACTGCATTATTCAATTGTGCACTGGACATTCCCAATAGAAAATCACAGAACTGGAGCATAGGCGTATCAGATGAACGAAGAGCTTGAACACTCACAACTGTACCATTTAACGTATTCTGAAGGCAGTTATATAGAGTCTTTAATCGTTTCTTGTCCCGGTTCTCTTTGATATCACAGAAAACCCGACACGTAATAGGATTAGCATTTATCCAGTGATATAACACTTGGTAGTAAAACTTATAGAAACCAAGCTCTCCATCGCCTGAGTTAAATTCCTCATTGTCTACTTTCTTACTATCGATGCATATGCATCGAAAATAGGGCATCTTTCCGGATTCAAGAAAGAGATCAATTAAACGCTTATAAAACTCAAGTTTTGAAGGGGACACTTTATTCCACTTTATCTCTCCCCAAACGTTGTACTGTTCACGTAATGTGCTGATTTGCCCTGACAATTCCCCCCTAATAGCTTTCGTCATCCATAAGCTACCAATTAGCGTATAGGTATACTTTGGACTACGACTCACCAGCAAATCTTGTCTACTTTCATCGCAGTAAATCTCAATCATTTATAACCACCAAAAACATCTTACTTCTGTTTCAAGTATGAAACAATACTAAAAAAATATTTCCCACTTTCCACGGACACACCTTCCGTGGGTATTTAATACTATCTTTTTTCATAGATAGTAATTATCAAATCACCCAACTACAACAATACCAAAAAGGTGTACCAAAATGACCAGGTTTTCCTGCTTTCCACCGCTTAAGAAGACTTAATTAATGCCTTCGGCACCGGTTGGCCAAACGCCACTTCCGTTGTTTGGTGTATTGGCTTATACTTGGTAGTCAAAAAAACAGAGGAGATTGAAATGGATCAGAGGCCTGCGTACCCGACAGACTACACGAATTATGAGGATGTTGTGAAAGCGGCCTATGGGGATATTGATGCAATAGAACGCAACACCCCGCTGATCAGGAATACCTTGATTTCCAAGCGATTCTGCAGTCTTTTCCCTGTACACGCTTCCAGCCAACTCCAACAAATTGTGGTTTCAACCGAGGAAAGGTTGGTCAAGGCGCTTAGCAAGTGTTTCTCAGAGATGATTCTCCCCATGGAACTCCACCAGGAACTGTATAGGACAACATCCAAGGAGGACCTAACCCGAATTACCAATGGTATCAATTCTGCTCTTGATAAAGGATACGATGACCGACACCCATACAATCAAAAATTCCCTGTAAGCAAAAGTTTTCGCAAGGGCTACCGTAAGCTTCTAATGCCATTTACGTTTGAGCCAATACCAAGCCATCTGATCAATGCCGTCAAGCAAGCCTTGAAGAAAAGGGAATTTGAATTCCTGTCGCCGTCCCCCTACCAACATTCACCTGTTGACTTGTTTGTTCTGGACATCCAGAAATCCGCCGAGGACTACTACCAAGACAGACTGAATCACATGCTCTCCACTTACCCGGTCTTCCCGGATGGTCAGGAAGCATCCTTATCAATATGGGGACCAGTGTTGGCCATAAAGTGGTATGAGATTATCCAAGAGTATATCCGAACTGTCGAGGAGTCACAGTATAAGAGGGAGCCTCTCCTGCTAAAGGTTTTATCACAAAAAGCTATTTCCCTGGAAATTTTTCTAGCCCTCAAGATTGAAACAGCCCTGGCATTACAGAACGAAGCAGAACAAGCCTATATGGCAAGCCTTGAAGCCGTGAAGAATGACAATGCCAAGGCTGAAGACTCCAAATACACAAAGTTGATTCCGTGGAGGCGCGGGGAGGAAAACCTGCATGCCTTATGGAATATTCTGGTTGAGAATGGATGCATTGAGCAAGGAAATTATCAGAAATTCATAGATGGCCATTTCCAAATTTCCACGAGTAAGAATGTAACAACACGGTCAATAATTATAACAAAAATTGTATGGTTAACCTCGCTTAACAATCTGCTCAGATTGCTGGAGGGCCTCGTTAATTACAATATTATCAATGTCCTTCCCTTCGGGAAAAAGACTGATACCGAAATTGCTGGAAGGATCAATAATCTCATACAAACCCATTTTGCTAACAATGACGGAAGTGACTTCAAATTGGATGCCATACGAAAGGCAGCGCAGCGTATGAGAAATCCAAAGACAAAGATTGATAGGAGCTTCAATGGGATTGTTTTGAAGGAAATTCGATCGATCCAATAAAATTTTCAAATTTGTTAATGCCGATCAGTGAAGACCGGTTTTTAACCAAAATGTCCCAGTTAATTCCTCTGTTAAAATATTATTAATTCTTTATATATTAAAATATTATTAAATTTTTAAGAAATATGTACCAGCTATGTCCCATCTATTTCTAGGACATGGTTATTATCCGTTATGTTCGTGTATGTCATGGTAGCGCACGCTATCCAAGCATCATCCCAAGGAGGTGGTTTTATGGCCACACGAACAGAACGCTCTACACTTCTTACCTATGAGGAGGTCGCTGAAATCCTCCGCCTGCATCCACAGACTCTTCGGCAATGGGTTTCCCTCAAGAAATTCCCCCATCTGAAAATCGGGGCCAATGTACGCTTCACACAAGCCATGATTGACCGGTACATCAAGTCTACCCTGGTTGAATCATCGACCAACTGTGAGAGCTTCGATGCATTGAACTCCCAGGACTGCTTAAAAGAGGAAGAAAATGTCTGAAAGTACCCCAAGAAAAAGGTTCCTTACCATCAAGGAATTCTGCAGCGAGGCAAGGATCGGGAGGACCACGCTCCACCGGTATATGAAGCAGGGGATTGTACCGTACACAAAGCTGGGATACAGGGTTCTGATCTCAGCTTCCCTACTCGACCGCCTGGAAAAAACAGCACAAGGAGACTCCGTATGAAGCGCGACAAAATCCCTCTTTCTTGTCTCACAGAACTCTATGATCAACTGGTTTCCCTGTTCAAACAAGCTCCGGAGCATGGAAAGATAACGCTTACTGTACATATCCGTGATGGTTTTCCCCAACGGTATGAGACCACGAGCGAGGCCTCAATTCTTTTCAAAGGGAGCGAATCATGAATATACAGACAGATAAGGAAGACACCAAGCAGCATTCAACAAAGAAAAGTGGAGAACGAAAAATCACCCCTTTGAATAGCATCCGGCAGTATTGCCTTCGGTGCTGCTGTGATTCCATGAAAGAAATCCGCTTATGCCCAGCGAAGGATTGCATCCTTCATCCCTTCAGACTCGGAAAGAATCCATTCCAGACGCATAGGGAATTAACAGATGAAGAGAAACAACTGGCTTCAGCACGATTTGGGAGAGCAAAACGGTATGGAACCCAGTAACATTATCAATGGGTCGTTCATCCTGAACGAGAGATCATCACCGGAAGCACAACTGCATATGCGCATGCGTGAAGAGGGACTCGACCCACCAGAAAACCTGGTACTGGACGGTCGTTTCCACCGGTTCCCCACCAATGGGAAGAAGGACGATAATGCAGGCTGGTATATTGTCTATGGTGACGGTGTGTCAGCTGGCAAGTTCGGTGACTGGAGGTCGGGTGAGGAGTACTCCTTCAGGGCCAACGTCGGGCGACAGCTGAACAGGACCGAGACCTTGGCCGTGAACAAGCGGATGGAGGAAGCAAAGCAAGCTCGGGATGCAGAACTCAAGGATAAGTACAAAGGAGTAGCGGTAAAAGTCCAAGAAATCTGGAAAAACTGCCAGGAAGCAAGCCCCGAGCATCCGTACCTTGTCAGGAAGGGGGTGGAGTCTCATGGTATTCGAATGACCAAAGACAATCGCTTGGTACTCCCACTCTACAACTCCGAAGGAGTGATGACTACTGTCCAGTACATCTCGAAGGAGGGTAAGAAGAAGTATCACCCAGGGGGGCAGGCGGGCGGGTCCGGCTGGTGGCTCGGCAACCTGGAAGGCGCGACCAAGGTTTACATCGCAGAGGGGTTCGCCACGGCGGCGACCATTTTCGAGGAGACCGGGCGGCCAGTGGTCATCGCGTACTCCGCAGGAAACCTGATGGCAATGGGTAAGATGTTTCGTGGCCAGCTACCCAGGACCTCCATCACCTTTGTGGCTGACAACGACAACCCGAACCCGAAAACCGGTGAGAACACCGGTGTCGCCAAAGCGCAGAAAGCCGCAGAATCAATAGGAGCGAACGTGGTATACCCTCCGGAGATCGGAACCGATGCGAATGACTACAGAGCCAACGGCGGCAACCTGAAGGAGCTTCTCGGTGAATGTCGTAAGCGCATGGTGTTCGCCGATGAACTCTCAGTCGAATCTGCACCGATTCGATGGCTGGTCAAGGACTGGATCCAGGAGAATGCACTGGTCATGGTCCATGGTCCATCCGGGTCCGGCAAAAGCTTCGTGGTCATCGACTGGATGTGTTCAATAGCAAGCGGTATCGGCTCCTGGATTGGACTGCCGGTGAAGCAGGGAGATGTCATCTATCTCTGTGGTGAAGGCCACTATGGACTGCGCGCTAGGCTCAAAGCCTGGAAGATTGCACATAAAAAGGAGTCTATCGGACCCCTTGCGATATCGAACAATCCATCTGACCTGGACAACCAGGGCGAGCTGAGCCATGTGGTGCAGGATATCGTGGACACCGGGGTGAAACCGAAGCTGATTGTCATCGACACATTGAACAGGTTCATGAGTGGTGACGAGAATTCGGCACAAGACACCAGGACGTTCCTAGATGCGTGTTCCACTCTGATGTACGAGTTTGATTGCACCGTGCTCATCGTACACCACACGGGACTGAACCAGGATGCCCAGGGGCGTGCCCGTGGAAGCTCAGCGTGGAAGGGTGCATTGGACATGGAAATCAGTGTCAAATCCGAGGGGCAGAGAAAGCTCAGTCTTCTCCAAGTAAAGAACAAGGATGGAGAGCCGCAGGAGCCGATCCAATTGGAGTTGGAAAGCGTCATCCTGCCCGATTGGTTGGATGAGGAAGGAAAGCCTGCCAGCAGCGCCGTAGTGATTGAAGATCTGTTGCCCAGGGAACAAAATTCATCACAAACACAAGAGGATATTCATGAAATGATTGAGGTATGGGAGGAGACAGGAAAGCTGATGATGGATGGAAAGCCAATCATCAATCGCGCCGCTTGGAGAGATTACCTGATCAACAAGAAATGCAAGAGCGTCAATGCTGCAAGGCAAACGTTGAAGGTAACAAGCAAGCTTATCATTTCCAGATTGGTAAAGGAGCACATTATTGAAGTGGACGACTCTTGCTTCAAAGTGGTAGATCAACCATGCATCAATCGCATGAAGGTCAGAAACCGTGAATAGCATAAACGGTATACCCGGTATGTATACCGGTATATACACAATATACCAGCCTAGGGCAAATCTGAGGGGAAGCCGGTATATACGGTATACACATCATAGTGTGTATACCGGTATACCGTCCCTCGATGCGTATCATCCAGCACATCAACAGAAGATTGATTCTTCCGCGGATAAAACACCAGTGTTCCACGGAGGGAGGAACCGGAGTAGTTCGGTGGTCGTCCAGGTCAGGGGAAAACAGCATTGCTGCTGAACTTCATGGACAGCTGTCGGGTCCCGTGTGGCATGATCTCTGCTGAGAGCGGTTATCAAGAACTCACTATACGGTTGCTTGCCATGAACAGCGGCCTGGACACTCAAAAACTGGCAGCGGGATTGCTCAGTTCCGATCAGCAAGACAAGCTGAACAAGTGTGCTCGTCAATTATCTGAACGGCAGACGGTAATCTACGATGAGCCGAACCTCTCGATCGACCGATTATGCATGGTTGCCCGTCAGATGGTAACCCGCTACGGAGTAAAAATCCTATTCATCGACTATATTCAGATACTTGCACCCACATCCTCAATGAAGGGCAAGCCAATTCGGGAAGCATGTATTTATGCCAGCAAGCAACTGAAGCAACTCGCAAGAACTCTGAATGTTCCCATTGTCTGTGCAGCACAGCTTAACCGGTCCAGCGACGAAGGTCGTCCAAAACTGTCCCAGTTTTCCGAAAGTGCACAGATTGAGCAGGATGCTGATGTAGCACTACTTATTTGGGGAAAATCCGAGTGTGAAACATATCTTCTGGTTGAGAAGAATCGGAATGGCCGTACTGGGGATATATCGGTCATCTTTAAAAAAGATCAGGTTCGATTCATAGGTGTTGGAACGAAATGATGAACAATCATTATCCGGGACGGTATTTGGCACACAAGAGCGATAAACTTTCGGTTGCTCGGTGGCTCGAGATTATCTCTGATTTCTATGAAGAAGATTTTACTCCGGAGTCGACTGGAAGACCAACTAAGCTTAGCAAGGATGAAGCATTGAAATTGTTCAGCCTCTATGCGGATACCGGCTACATGACCTATGCGCTACAGGAACTTGGCATACAACACAGCACCGAGTGGCGATGGAGGAAACGATACCGATCGATTCATGATATGCATATGATCATCCGTGCAATAAATGTTATCAACCAGAGAGATTGGCCATCATTCTGGAGGTTTTAAAGATCAGAACAGCTGATGATATCGCAACGCAAACGGGGGAAGGTTTCTGTATCGCCCAGATTGCCGAACAGACGACCGACGAAGTACAAAGATTACATGACAAGGATGGTCAAACCGACTTTGGAGGCTCCTTCGAAGGAGTTAAAAGTCAGCAAACACACAGTCATCAATTGGATGAGGATGTATCCAGAACTCAACAGCGCTATACTGCTACATCGACTTGATTGGCAACTTCCTATGCATAGTAGACAGTGGGAACGTCTTGAAGCTATTGCAACAAATCTGAATATTATCTGCAAGAGGTGGATATGAAAAAGAAGCTGAGCGATGAGCCACTTCAAGACACCTCACTTAAGGGTGATAGCTCAACACCAGCCTCTAAACTCATTGTATCACTGTTGCGTGATAGAAGGTAAGTTTAATTCCTCCAGCATGGTGGATGAGAATAAAGAAAAACTCCAGTCCGGTAACCAAGTACGAAATTACATGGACGGAAACCATCCAAACCGTAATACCAGAACTGGAGCTTCCAAACTCATAATATCAAAACTTCTAACAAAAGGCAATTTTAATGCCTCCAGTGTGGTGGATGGGAACGGGGGCCCTGGGTTTCCTGATGGGAAGAGACCTGAATACACTGGAAGAGATGTCTCCATTCCCGGCATGATCTCTGGTCAAATCCGTTGGGAATCACCTTCCCCACTACAGCCGGTTGACTTTGGTGATAGGATAATGGCATCCAAGCCAGATCCTGTTTTGGGGGCTCCCATCACAACACCAAAGAACGGCTGATATTGAACAGGTCTGCTATAGCAGCATTGGAATCGCTATTCCTGTGGATCAGACTTGCGCTGCAGCAGCCTTTCTGTCCGATCAAGGAGCTCTTTGGATAGCCGTTGACCAATGATATCGTCCTTATCCGCCTTTTCAGTTGCCATGCCATCTGATGCGGGCAGAGAATCCTTTTCGATCTTCATACCCAAATCCAGGAACCGGAGCAGTTCAGTGGGAGTCATCTCAGTCGGATCAAGTTGCTGGAGCCTGACCATGGCCTTCTCCTGAAGCGCTCTAGCCTGCTGGATATGGCGCTTGCCCATCTCCAGGTTGTACGCCTCATATTCCTTTCTGCGCTCCTTCTCCAGGTACCCATCATAGGCCTCTGCCCTCTTCACCCAGTCATACCTGGCCGACCAGTGGCTGTGCACTGCGGAACTGGTTTTTCCTATGTACTTTCTCAGTACTTTTGCCATCGAACGGTCCATCCCGTAATCACGGTACCGGCAGAACCAGGCATACGCTTTCTGGGATTCACCTGGCTGTTTATCCCAGTTTTCCATTAGCTAGCCTCCGGAAGGTGCAAATATACCTCGAGAATTCAGCCTTCCGTTCCATCACAGTCATCTTAAGACTGTTCATAGCATAATGGGTGAAGACCAGTTCCTCTTCTGATACTGCAGCCTGGCACAGTTGAAGCTCCTTTTTCTGCAGATATCCACATACCGATGCCATCTCGGTATAGACCCGTTCCAGCATGGCGATGAATTCCGATGTGGTGAGTGTTTTCTTATCCATGCATGCAGTCTAGCATAGGAACTGGGCATGGGTGATTCACAGGGAACCGTTATCCTACGATGATATCAACAGTGTGGGGGACACCAGCCAATATGTGGCTCGAAGGTATGCCATCCTCCCCTTCCCTTATTGCAGTAGAAAGGGGCCCCTTGGCCGGGGCATCGGATAGTACCAAACCAGCTTGCACGACATCGATGCACATAAGATTTTCCCAAAAGTTAGGGAGAGTTTCTTTCACCCATGTATGAGGTGATGATATTACCCGGTTTCTTAGAGACTGATGGGTTTCACCCATATTACATGGAGAAAATCCAATGGGAAATGCCCAGGAGAATGCCAAGCAGAAGGCTGGATGAAGGCACCAAACGGGAAGCCCACCAATCTTACTGAAAGACAATGGGTACTAGTGAGGACTCCCGCATTCAAACAATGGTTCGGGGACTGATAGAAACGAGCCAGGATCCAGACATTGAAGGGAAGCAAGCCTGCGATCATTGCAGGTGATGAAATCTTCAACGCTACGGAATTAGCAGTTTCTGATTTCGCCATACTCAGGAAAAAAGCGAGAGAGTATGGAAAGAAGCTGAGAGGGACGTATCGGACTTCAACCGGAGATGATGTCGATATTAACAGGAATACGATCATCGAGATCCTGCAACATGACTACAAGGATATTCCCCATCTCCAGTCGATTGCAGCCATTCCAGAACTCATAGCCAACGGCGTCTACATTGATACATTGGGAAACAAGAAGGAAGGGAAAACGAGGATTGCAGGGTTTGACTACTACCTGGAAGGTGGGAGCATAGCCGAAATGGTGGCAAGGGGCAGGGTATTGGCATTGGATAAAAAAAGAAGCGGCTCTATGGTGACCCGTAACATCAATGATACGGAGAACTTTCAGACCGTTTCTGGTAAGAAGATAATCCAGCTAGGGCAGGAAGTCAAGTCTACATCCCTCCGTCTGTACCAACTCTTCCCTGAGGCCAGGGAGTCATATCTTGAGAACCGCAAAGAGGATGTCAGGAACGCTGTGGAACGAATGTTCTGAGTGTCTGACATTACCTTGCAGGAATATGCCGGAGAACCCTGGGCTAACGATGAGATCCATTTCCGGGAACTATTATGAGCCCAAGGAGGGCCCATCATAGTAGGGTGATTTCCTATGACCGGACTGGTGCTATAAACATGCCCGGAATATTCACTCCACGCATGAGTACCGCTTACCAATGAAACATCAAAGAAACATCGGTGCTTTATCCACAGTAGAATCACTAAATACTAAAAATCAGCGAATAATGCATAATAATCGATAATTGAAATTTTCTTAAAAATTGTGTGACTTATTATCATAAAATACTTTATAATAACATATACGCTTATGGGATACGTTGAAGATATTGCATTTGAAACTGAAATTAAGAAATGGCCAACTCATGAGTTGATTTATGCTCTATCGCAAAACTCGATACATTATATAAATCATGGAGATGATCAATTCATGAAAAATTATTATATCGAGGAGAGTGTAGTTCAGCAAAATGATCTCAGGCAAAAAAAGGTGCTACGGACTTTTCTTACTCCTTGGGACCTGATAACAGCCGAATACTACTCAATTAAATTTTCAACAGATCATAATACGGGGAAACGTACTACTATTTCTAATATTATTGGTCGATTTCAAAAATCAAGTTATCTTGAATCCATTGCAACCTCAATATCTAATGACCCAGAAAATCTATTTTTCTACTTATTCGGTGTGTCCGCGGAACAATTTAATATCCAGACACCTGCGATGTATTTGAGATCTTTCAATAGGAACTATCATATCCTGGTAGGCTCTCAAAAAATCAGGAGACAGTTAAGCATAGAAATCGGAGATATCGTAAAACAGACTGTCGGTATAACTCTTGAAGGGTACATACAGGCATTAATCTTAATATTTGCATGTTGCTCCAAAAACCCAAACCCAGATGTTGGATTCCATCACTTCTTTGACGGTAAAGATTATAATCCTGATTTAAGAAATAATTTTGATAAGGTTTTAAATTTCTATACCGCTGACTATCAAACAATTAGGAATAGCAAGTTTGGTAGGAAACAACTAGAAATTACGCCCTTCATAAAAACCAAGAAAGAGAATTTTATTCTTATGAGCTCATATTTAAATATCTTCCAGATGTTTGGGAATAGTTTGTATTGGCTTATCAGGAATTACTTTTTTGGAAAAGAAGAAATCCGTCAAGAATTCACTAACGCATTTGGTTCAATGTTCGAAGACTATATTGTTGAGTATGCGGAATACCATCATTTCCCCTTGGTAAAGATACCAGAGACAGAATACAAATCAGTGGATTATAAATTCGAGAATGACGAATATCTAGTTCTTATAGAAGTCAAATCTTTATTATTAAATATCTTCGGAAGAAGTCAGAATCCAAATATTGGAGACCTAAGAATATTTTATGAACGTGGAATCGCCAAGGCCTCGAAACAAATAGAGAGTACTCTTCAAAATATGATAATCCCGAAGAATAAAACGGTGATTTCATTAATTTTATTATTCGATTCTTTATATGCAGCAGATATATTATCAAATATTGACTTGCCGATATTCAAGAAAAACAACATGTTCACTGTAGGAATTGATAGTTTTGAAAACTGGATTAGCTTATTTTCAGAAGACTATACCGTATTCAATCAGATGTTGAAAAATTTACGTTACTGTGAAGATCCAAAAGACAATAGAGGTTTTTCTAAGACTTTAGAAAATTTTAAAGAATATTATCATCCTGCCCCGATTCCCGAGTGGGATTACTTCAACATATTCATAGAAAGTCTAACAACTCAATATTCACATTAGGAAAATATTATACAACTCCTGTTTCCGCCCGACGCCAACATCATCCGCAACCCGGAGGATGACAGGTCCTACATCTACGGGGTCACCGATTACAGAACCGAGTCTTACGGCAGGACCTGGCGTCATGTCTACTTCGATCCGGACAAGAGGGAGCAGGACATCGCATCGCTGATGCTCAGGCTGCGCACATGCGAGGAGGAGCTTGCCAGCGGGAATCCCGTGGAAAGGAACAGGAGCCTCTATGACACCTATTTCACCGTGAGGGAGACTCCCAAAAGAGGACGGAAAGTCACCCTGAACGAGGAGGCCGTTGATGCATACATCAACGGCTACAGCGGTTTCTGGACCATCCTCACCAATGCCGAGAAGGATGCCTCCAAGGCCCTTGGGCACTACAACAGAAGGTGCGACATCGAGTTCCACTTCGATGACATGAAGAACCTTCTGGACTGCAACCGCCTCAACGTGCATGGCGAGAAGACCATGAAGGGAAGGCTGTTCGTCAACTTCATCACCCTGATCATTCTCAATGAATTGAGAAGCCAGGCCTCGGCAATCAAGCCCAAGGACAGGAACTACTGGGACCTCAGGGATATGCTGAACAAGGTGGCCACCTATTCAATGATCCATTTCACCGGCACCTACAGGGACATATGGACCGTGCCCACCAAGGCTCAGAGAACTATTTTCGACCTCTTCAACATCGAGTACTACTGGAAGGGAAAAAGCTTCAACAATGAGGAGTCCGACAGGCCCGAATGGGATTCCAAGCCGGGTGAGGAACTGACATAGTTACAACAGAGGTGGGAATTTGAGAGTATCAAGCCAGCAAATTTCTTCGCTGGAACGATCAAGCTTTTTTCCTGCCCGGGGTATGTATTATAGTGTCAGTTTTTGCTTAATGGTCATGAGCCCAGTATCTCAAGCAATTAGCGTATACCTAGATTACACACAACAGATAAGAAGTCCAAGAAAATCAAGAGAAATCATCGCAAGCAAGTTTTTAATGACAAACTTATCCAGCTTCTTTGTATTGCTTTGGATTCACCCATATTATATGGGGAAAACTAGGTAAATAATCGCTCCAGAGATTATCAAGTCAGATATAGAGTCGCTAGTGTTAGGTTCGGGAGAATTAAACTACTTTCTTTTCTTTCTTGTCTTTATTTGAAGTCTTTCCTCAGGAAGTGAAAGAATAGTCTGTATTTGGGTTCCTGGGCTTGCCATACTAGTAAGAATCCGGCCGATAGGTTCATGAGTTTCCTTATTTATCGATATCGCTTTACTTATCATCTCTCCTGTGATTGGATTATCCTCGCTTGACTGAATTAGTGTAGTTCTGTTAATCATAGCTTCACTCGGATTGTCAGTCGTTTCTAGCATCTCATCGAGATTATAGACTGAAGAATCCGCAATTCTCTCCAGTTCTGAAAATCCTTCACCATACGTGTTATGGTCAATCATAAAAAGACCTTTATTCTGCCTTTCTAATTCCATGTTGAATAAATCATCGGTTGAAAGCTTTACATGACTTTGGCTGAAATCTAGATATGGCATATTATCACGCAAGATCTGAACATGATAATGCGGACCAGTACCTGAACGCTTGTCATCATGCCCGTCATAATCTGATTGGGACATGTAGAGAGACCACTCGAGATTCTTATATCTAATAGTCACATTAATGATTGCCTCATTTTGTTTATCCATATCTAAATCATTAACATTTGAAATGAAGCTTTCTGTGTTTGCTATCCATCTCAAATATGATTCCAACCTTAGCAAACTTACTTCACCATTTAAATATCTTACTAATTGGCTCTTCTTAATTCCGTCCGGAAGCAACAACCAATGTAAGCATGGTTGACTGTCTATTACACTGGATTCTGAATGATTGCATAACGCACACCGGCCACGCTCATGGAGCCGAACAAATCTATTATGTAGCTCTTCCACCTCTTTCTGTTGTTGATCCATTTGGAAATCAAGCACATCTTGTGGTATTGCTGATAGAAAACTTACAAGATCTTTCTCCGCATAAGGATTCAAAGTGCTTCACCTCCTATTGAATCTTGATACCACAAGGTATCATCTCAACAAGTCTATATTCATAACTTAGCTTCTATTACCATATCTTTGCTAAATAAACATTAATCAGCCTCATGTAGCCTTGATTCATATAATTACGATTAATCAAAACCTGAATCTTCTACTCTCAAGGTCCGGCAATTCTCAATCACCGTCCGAACCGTGTCATTAGGCACGTCTTCTTTGAAAGAGATCTGAACATCCAACCGTATCTCTACATTGTTTCCATCAAGTACTAGAAGATGGTTCAGAACTTCTTCGTTCAGCTTCCCAATGTCCCTTATATACCGTGTCGTATCCAGCTTTGCTGACAAGTAGAAGTGCCTTGGACCAGTTGGTTGTTTAGGTTGACTGACAGAGGGTTTTGGAGGAGTTGGAAAAAGTTCTCCAACTCCAGTAGCTTCAGAAGAAGTTGCTTCATCTTCTTTCTTCTTGGCTTGCATTGCTCTCTTCACTTCATCAACAGTAAGAATAAAGTTCGACCGGTCAACCAAGTGGCTGGTAGTATTGAACTTCAGACCAAGATAAGACCCGTCCTCCAAGGCTCCTTCGGCGATTCCAAAATATTCATCGGTAGCCAGGCCAGCCTGGATAGCACCCTCGAGAACCTGGTATGAGCTTAACCGGGGCAGATAACAATACGTACAAAGAGAGTCCCACAACTCCTTGACCTTGATGAAAGGTTTATCTTTCCAGAACCATCTTTGCAGCTCCATGATCAACAATGCAGGAGCCCATTTAACAATCACGGTTTCTTCTTGACGCATCCTCGATGCAGCACGAATAGCACAGTTGTCTCTTGAGCCATTGATTCTCTGGCAATTCCATTGAATCTTCCTTAGGTCCTGTTCAACATCAATGTAAGGCAAGAGCAACCAAGAGTACGTCTCATTTATTCGAAGCTCGATGGTTTCATTATGTCGTTTTATACTTTGCTCCGTCTCCCTTACTTGAGCAGCATCCAGGTTCAATTCCTCGCTATCTGTCTTGATCGACTGCCATGCAATAAACCGCTTGATCTCGGTGAAAAGCATTTCATTGATAGAAGAATCTGCGGCTACAAATGCCAGCATATTCTTGTACATTCTGGGAGAATCTCCCCGTGTATCAAGAATCCTTTTTGCTGTTTCCAATGCAGAACAATTTACATCCTTTAACGAATACGCTACCGTTGGAGGCAAAATCACCAACCGCAAAGATTGTTCATCAGGTATATCCAGAGAAGATGACGGACAACAATGAATACCACTAAACGGGTCAACCCTTCGTATTGTCCTGAGCCTTCGTTCAACTTCCTGTATCACTTCCTCAGGGCTCAGTTGGCTGGCGCGATCCTCCATCGTCTTTCTCAATGTGGGTCGAGTGTCATACCAATAGCGCGTTGACTCATTATTGCTATAGAGATATGTCAATGCAGTTCTAAGGGTTGAGAGTGCATCATTGAACACAGCAATCTGCTCGCCTGGTTGAATGACTCCAAGTCGAATCCTCGATTGTTCTATACCTCTAACATTCATCTGCTTCACTGAGGGAGCACTACCAAGCAGGATGGTCCTAGCCACTCTGCGTGCAGCAATATAATTACCGAATCGCATAATCTCCTTATCCTTCTGATAAGGAACAGACTTCGTCCCATCAACATCCCGTTCAATAACAGCATTCCAACTTTCTGAAAGGTGCCTGGAGAGCTCATCCCTTATGATAGGATTATCCAGGGAGAAGGATGCTGGCATTATCATGAGACTTGCATCGTGCTTCATCCAAAGGTCATATACTACAGCAGCCATTAACCGCAAAACGCCACGTGTTCTCTGGAATCGCTCAAGCGTAGCCCAATCTTCATACAACCTATCAAACACCTCAGGGTGTATGGGATAGCAGCTCATCAATCTATCCCGATAATCGAGCTCCTTGGTTTCAATGGGAAAATCCGATGCATTCTGAACATACATGTCACTGAAAGCAGTACATACGACATCGCGGTCAGCTGGGTTATTACAGTTGAGGAACAATCGTCTTCGTACTACTTCAAAGCCTTCATTGGCTGCCACAGGCTTCCAGATTGCCTCCTTCCGACCAAAGGTATGCTCCAACGCTTCCAGGACTTTCTGACCGGCTTCACCGCCAACTTCCAATTCAGATTCTGGCAAGGATGCCACCAGAAGGCTATTTTTACTGGCACTTGCGGCCTCAGTAAGCTCTTGAATGAATGTAATAAGATTGTCATAGTTACCGGCTGGTAATCCTGACACCCCGTACAACTTCTTTGCGTACGCAACCAACTCATCAATGAGGATCATACAAGGACCGCATTTATCAAGCATCAAACGTAGAGCGTTGGACCCAGGCGACACACCCTTTCCATCAGCCTTCTTGACGAAATCATACAATTCACGATTACTGGAGGACTCAGTAAGTTGTGCTGCAATCTCTCCCCACAATGTATTGATGGTTATACCAGGCATATTCACTGGCCTGCGGGACCTAGAGGGATCTAGTGCAGTTCCGACAATCACTGCTACATGCACACGTGGTACAGTGGTTACCCCTGCTTCCTTAAGGACTGGAAGTACTGAAGGCATTTTTTCATAGGGTGTTTTGCCTCTCAGCAAGTGATACAGCGCAAGCATGCTATGTGTCTTACCGCCACCAAATGCAGTCTTAAGCTGTATTACCGGTTCACCATCCTTACCAGATACTCGTTTGAGTGCTTCGACAAGGAGTCCCTTCATTCCATTAGTGATATAGGTACGTGCAAAGAACTCAACGGGATCCCGGTATTCGATCGCCCCTTCTCCTCTAGCCACCTGCGCTAAATCCGCTGCGAACTCAGCATTCTTGTATTGGCCGGTTGCAACATCCGGATGTGGGGTAATCACATCACGCCAAGGGCGAAGTCCATTGGTTGGCGCAGCTTTCATAACTCCGGCATTCTGAGGAATGGCAGGCTTGACTGTTTCCTGGACAGTAGTAGCTTTCGCTGATCCTTCAGCTGAACCATATCGTACGATACGAATCAATTCACGGATATGTTCTGATTCACCATCATCAATCTGGTCAATCAGGCGGGACATGGTATCAAGCGCACGCCATGTATAGGCTTCGTCAAAATCTTCCTGCCCAGCATGAGCCCATTTGTTGCGGACTCCAATCAGCTCCTTTGCCCAGCTTCGATGATCATTTGCCAACTTTTTCCTGAACACCTCATTCCACTGCCAATCTATAAGCTGTAAACACCGAAGGACATCCAGTGCATTAACCAATTCACTCTCTTCACCAGTCAGAGGAAGTCCCCTCTGTTGTTCAGGAGTCAATCGGTCGAGCACACCGTCCTGCCACCAATCTTCGCCATAGGCAGCCTTAAGCTCCCTTGTTATATACGGTGCCAAAGCCTTTAAGACATGTCTGAATCCAGTGTTTACCATCTCATGGTTTTTCATCGTGTTCCCCTATTCAAACTGCAGTTCGCCTACTTTATATTCGACCTGATCAGTTGCACCCTGCTGAATATCCATCCAGGATGAAACAAGTACGTTGTATGCATATGCTTCACTTGCCCAACCCTTCCGTTCTGCAATGGTGTAGAGACGATAGGCAAGAGCCTTTGCATTCTCAGCCATGGGCCCAGAGACTCGTGCAAGAATCTTGGTTGCTCCATCAATTCCGTTCTTCTCAAAAGTTTTTGTAATCTGCTGGGTAACTAGCCAGGTAACATTGCTATTCATCACAGAAAACTCCTGGAGATCTTCCCTACAGTTCAACTGAACAGAACCCTTTGAGGAAGCCAAAACTCCTGTTTGAGCCAATTTGGATATGGAGATAGCCTTTGCTGTTGCAAGTACTTCGGCTATACCATATTTGATTGGATTGAAAGCTACCTGAGAGAAGAGCTCAACACAAAACCTACTCTCAGAATCCAGATCCCCTTCCTGTTCGTTGAAGAACTCATCTACCAATTGGTTGATAATCTGCAATGCAGAACGAACTGACATAGGTGTACCATCAGCATCAAGCACCTTTCCATTTCGAGAATACACTGCCATTCCAGGACCAATAGCCGATTGAGCGAGGTCCACAGGAGCAATATTGGCGTGCTGAAGCTGAACCAGAGCAGGCTTAAGCTCTCGGCGAAGAGTAGCCAAGAAATCCTTTCTGGTAACGAATGATGCTGAGGGATGTCTTTTCCTACAGACCAACACAATCGATGATGCGAGAGCATTTGCGTTCATGCCAATTGCACGATTTTGCATCTCTGTCCTTATTGGCCATGTACCAGTAATAGAGAATCCAGCGTTTATCACAGCTGAAAGCATAGTCTCCCAACCAGTAGAGGCTGTTACAGATGTAGTTTCGTCTGCATCATCTTCGTCCTCAGTATTTGTCTCACTTTGCTTGAATGCATAGTAGATGGTTACAGGAATATCCTCTCGGGTATACTCATGAACTTGGCGGAAAGTTCGTAACATTCCATCTTCAAAAAAGTCTCTTGCCTTCTCTTTATTCCCATCGAATCGATAAGGAGTGGCGATGAGTTCTTCCATTTTTGGAACCAGCATGGTACTGAATAAACTAGGATAAGTTTTAGTAAGTGAACGTCGCATCCATATATAAAAATAATCGGAAAGATCTGCATACCCAATATTGTCATAATAGGGAGGATCGGTAGAGACCATGATTGAACGTAATCCGTTGTCCTGTGTTGCATCGAATTGTCTGACATAGCCATGAACTCCAACCCTAGGAAACTCAAGAATACATTTTGTCACCCAAGTCAGTGTATTGGATAAACACCCTGTAGAATTGCTAAAAGGGTTTGCTTCAGCATAATCCCATACCATTGGGATTGCTTGGCGCCCAAATGTGTTTCTAATTCCATCCCGAGTAGCGTCCCAACTACAAACAGAGGAACTACGATCAGCAAGCTTATCAACTAGGAATGCAAGATAAACACCAACAGCCTCTCCATAAGCCTTAGCCCCACAACCTCCAGCATCAAGGCCTATTCCATCATCAACCATCCCAGCACTAACCGAATTTTCATACGCTTTCTGTTGGGCTTCGGCAACCAAGCCACTAAAAGTGGTAAGTACAGTAAGCTGGCGGTTCGTGAAAAGGTCTTCAAACTCAGTAAGGCCATAATTTGGAGTTTTGAAATCTCTTGTATTATGGGGGAGTTTTGCACTTGGATAATTTTCTGGTCTATGAATTGTGGCAGAATTCACTTGGATATCATCAGTATCCAAGTACAATCGTCCATTGTGGCTCTCGCCCACAACAGCAATCATACGTGACTTTGTACCTACAGTTTTTCCAAAATCACGAATATAAGGAAAGCCTACCGGTGCCCCACAGCATGGACATGTTGCTCCTTTCCGGTTTACCGTTCCTTCGATTTTCTTTGCAATACCTGGCTTTACGAGATACTGAATTTGATTGCCTTGGATATCGAGCTCAACATGATGCTCATTCCCTTTCTTTTTGGAAAGGGTAAAAGACCTTGCAAGAGGCATCTCACATCCACAAGCAGGATTAGGACATTTGACTGTCCGTGCCCAAATCCATGCAATTATGGTTGCTTCATTTCCATCGGGAAGCTTGGCCTTTGGATAAAGGTGACCAATGCGCTTGAAGGCCTCTCCCTTCATCCACTCGCCATAATATCTGACATCTTCAGCAAGACCTGTCGAACCTTTCCACTCCAATTCTGATCCTAACTTGGCTCGGGCTTCTGGATTGACTGGAGGCATACCCTGGAATTTTGGAGGAATCTCGATCATCGCCTTGTTAATCATCACCGCTACTGGATTGAGGTCACTTGCATGGACCTTCAAACCTAATCGTTGAGCTTCAAGTGGGATTGCTCCACCACCAGCAAATGGATCCAAAAACTCAGGTATATTGCCATCAGTTGATTGTTCTATTTCTGCTTTCGCTTCTGCCAGTAACTTTTCATCATTGGAGTTTTCCCATACTACAAGCCGTTCAAGAATGTTAAACGTATGCGTAAATTCGTAGCTCTTTGTGTTTAAGGACAGTCCGTGGCATCATTGTCCCCAGGAGGACAGAAGCGATGCTGCTGGCCACATATACAGAAGAAGAGAGAATGTCGTTGGTCCTGGAGTT
>Ga0247841_10001839_pt1 | contig 44545 bp, 31 predicted proteins | sample LaCruzMarch2015__2_FD_192410 | JGI IMG/M metagenome (GOLD analysis project Ga0247841, IMG submission 192410) | Freshwater microbial communities from meromictic Lake La Cruz, Castile-La Mancha, Spain - LaCruzMarch2015_18m | ecosystem: Environmental > Aquatic > Freshwater > Lake | place: Spain... | reverse complement strand
ATTTTAAGATTTCAAGGAACTTCGTTTACTGGTTAAAATCGTAAATCGTAATTCTTAAATCGTATTTTTTTTTCGGGGTATAGCGTAGCACGGTTATCGCGCCTGCTTTGGGAGCAGGAGGTCGCAGGTTCGAATCCTGCTACCCCGACCAGTAAAATCAAGGGTTTCAGAAGATCAGCTTCTGGGACCCTTTTTCATTTGCACAAAATTTGCATTATTTTGGGACAAAGAATTCCCTTCCTGATTATGATTAAAATCGTTTATTAAGTGGTGCTTATTCGACAGGAATGGTTATAGGCTTTTTTGCGTATTACTAAATAAAAACAGCACAATCAAAAGATGATTCCAGATTGAAATGGCCCAAAAGCAGAAAACAGTATTTTCTCAGGCCACCCTGAATCCAATACTTTTTGTCATTGGAAGGGAGAAATCCTCATCGAAATGATGATATACATCTGCAAGTGTCATATCATGATCGAAAGTGACTGGACGCCCAAGGATCTTTGCAATATTTTCTGCCTTCAGGATTGCCAGTGGCTTGAATTCATATTTGGCGATGATCCTGCCTTTACGCAGCAAGGCTTTATCGATCCGGGAAATATCAGTATTGAAAGTGCAAATAATTTGCAAGTTGAGACAGTCACTTAATAGACCATCCGATATATTGAGCAGGTTGGAAACACTAAGATTTTCCTCATTCATTCGGTCTCGGACCACATTCTCCGCATCTTCGATGATCAAAATCGAATTTGGATAGTCTATCATCAACGCCAGGAAATCAGGCGAAGCAATTTGCGGTGCCATTTCCGGCGGAATAAAAATCATTTTTTTACTGATCACGGAAGCAAGATAGCGGATATAAGTTGTCTTCCCAGTACCCGGGCAGCCATGAAGGAGAATAATCCCTTTGCCTCTTGCCTTATTAAGTTTTTCTAAAATGGTATCATGAACCGACCGGAAATCATCATTGTAAGCAAGAGAGATATCGATATCGGGAGATGTAACCTCAAATTCTTTGATATATAAACCAGACATGGGATCAGCTACTAAAACGCCGATGCTCTTGGCTGCTGAAACGATGACTTTTGATTGTAGGAAATCGCTGACTCTTTTTAAAAGCAATTTATTGGTACATCCTGAAAATAGTATTGAAACAGTTGGATCATTCTTAAGGTTTTCGAAATAAACCAAAAGGTTTTTACGAATCATGAGAACTCCCTGTGTCATAATATATTTACCTGCTCGTCGGTCATAGTACCATTGTATCACCGTATTGGTCTTAGAAATCCTGAACTTGTTAATGATCTCATCTACGATTTCATCACCGGGTATCAAATGACGGATGACACGGTGCGAGGGGATCTGACTATTATGAAAGATGAAGAAAGTAGCGGGGTCGAGACTGCTAAAACTTGAGTCGTATTTCATCCGGAACGCTTCACTGCCGGCAATGGCGTGGAGGTTGGGAGATGAAGGCCTTTTTGTTATGGGATTCGACGCGTTCATGATTATTAAATTAAATTGTGATTCCTTTACCGTCCTCAAGCATACAAATATTGTTTTCTGGAAACATTGACTGGTACTGCATTTTATGAAAAGTGTGAATCGGGATAATGGCACCCGGTTTCAGAGCCTTCACAAGCCGTTGCAGGTCTTCGGAATGAGCATGCCCTGATGTATGCAGAAAAATGGGGGTTATGTTTTGCGTTTTCCAGAATGCCTCTTCTGCGTTATAATATTCATTCCAAACTGACCATATCAGCTGAGCTCCTGGAAGCATCATTTTATTTTTCAGGATATTCCTGTTCATGCGATTCATCTTAAAGACCAACCCTTGCCGTTCTTTTTGTATTTCTTCAATAGTAATTTTAGCCGGAATGAACTTATATAGTGTTTTGTCTTTGGCAAGCAAGTTTGTATGACTATTGGGGGTGAAGAAAACCCTCACATTATTCCAATCCCAGTTGGGAACTGTGGCGTGAACTTTGTGGATTTCTGCCAAGATATATGCGGTATAGGGATCGATCACAAGTTGCCTCCCACTGCGCACGCAAGCCCGGAATAGAGAAACTAGCCTGTCAATATTTTGTGAAGAGCAATTCACCAGGAAAAGCTCCTGCCCTCCTTTGAACAACCGGACCAACTCCTCTTCGAGTTCTGCCTCTTCCATACAAAGCTCCCCAGCGCGGCCAAGCATCGTTCCTTCGAGGATCAGGTAATCTATGTTATCAGGCGGATGCAACAGCAATGTATCGAATAGAATCTTTTTACGGCCATGTGCGCGCAGGTCGCCGGTATAAAAAATATGTTTTTGTTCCGATTCGATCAGGAAAGAAAAAGCGTCGATGGCCGAATGATCTGCCAGATAAGGCGTAATTGAAATATTACCTATATCAATCTTTTCCCAAGATTTCAAGGGTACTATGCGGTTTTGAACAGGTCCAACCTGATTGAAAAATGTTGCGATTCCAATTAGCTTTTCGCATCCCTTGCTCATGTATATGGGCACACCTGCCGGCAGCATGGGCAGCAAGCCAAAATGATCCTGGTGCGGATGAGAGATTAGAACTGCATCAATTTTTCTATGCCGGAAGTTCAAGCTTGGCGGTAACCCCTTTCCGCCAGCCTGAACCGGCATTGTCTTACCAGCAAAGGATCCAACCGGATCAAGCGGCAAGCCCATATCAATTAGAATACGAGTGGTGTTGGAAGTGATTTCCACGCATGACCCGCCTACCTCATTTGTTCCACGGTGTATAGTTAATTCCATAATATTTTCTTTCTTCTGCCAACAAAGTAAAATAATCACTACGTAATGTTATTACGTTAACAAAAAGTAATAAATTTGAATGTATTCTAAAATGCTGAATAACATACAACTATTAACCATCAATAAATACCCCTGCCAATGCCTATTAATAAACACTCCTTTGCACGCTATCAAGTCATCGATGCATGCATCCGCAATAGGCAACGTTCATATCCTGATATTGCCTACCTTATTGAACGATGCAGCAAACGGCTTGACCAACAAATTTCAAGGTCGACAATTGAGAAGGATTTGAAGGCTATGAAAGATGAGCCTGAACCAGGGTATTATGCCCCCATTCGTTACGACCGGCAGAAATGTGGATATTATTATGAAGATCCTGAGTATTCGATCTCCAATCTCCAGGTGCAGGAGGAGGACATTGATGCTATTGAATTTGCTGCCAGGATTCTTCGGCAATACCGTGGATTTCATATGGTCAAACGTTATGCTGAGGCCATTGATCGAATTCTTGACGTCGTAGATGTCAGGCGGATACTTAGTATGGAAGAGTTTGAGGAGTATGTGCAATTCGAAGACCCAACCTATGTAGAGGGAACAGGGTTTATTGAGCCTATCATAAGGGCTATTAAAGAAAATAAAGTCATACAAATTGAATATCTACCATTTACAGCATTTAAGAAGCAATCCCCTGTTGCCAGTAGCAACTTGAGCCCGACTCCGAATGCGACATTCCGGAATATTCACCCTTATCTGGTTAAAGAATATCATAACCGTTGGTATGTGATTGGATGGGATGAAAGCGAAAAGGATATTCGCACCTTTGGTCTCGATCGAATTAAATCTATAATCCCTATAAATATTCCTTTTCGCAAATCAGATTTCAATCCCAAGGAATATTTTAAATATACCATTGGAATTATTGCACCGCAGTCGAAACCTCCAACTCTAAAGCTTGAATTTACAAAACATCAGGCGCAGTATCTTATCACACAGCCTATTCACGCCAGCCAGAAAGTGATGAAAGAGACAAAAGAAATGGTTGTTTTCACATTTGAGGTGCATCCTACCTATGAGTTTATTTCATTGTTGCTGGGATATAGGGACAAAGTAAAGGTGATTTCACCGGTTTGGCTGAGAAAGGGAATGAAAGAACTTTTAGAACAAATGATCAAGAAATATAAATAAACCATAAATAGATTACGGATACTCCTAATTACTTTGTACAAAAAACATAAGAAATATGAATCCGATCATTGAAAAGCTTATAAATGATTCCTGTCCTTATGAAAGGGAAGCATGTTAAGTTTAGGATGGATAAAAGCTTTACTTTATGGATAAACACGTGATAACATGGCAAAAATAGGCTGGATTGATTTTTCAAGTGATGACAGAAACCGTGTAGGTTCAGTATTGGACCTGCTTCGTCCTGAAGGTATGGTGGATGAATTAGGTATGGGGACCATCCGTGATGCATTAGCCAATCAATTGTTTCCGGGTATCAGTACAATCCAAACTCGTGCAAAATATTTCTTCATTATTCCTTATATCTTATATGAGTATCAAAAGTTAAAGCCGGCCCAAAGAAAAAACAGAACACCTTCAAAATACTTAGAACAAAGAGAATATGAAGTTATGTGGGATTTGGGTGACTATTACAGAGCATTGGCTAAAGATATGAAAACGAGAGAGAGCTTTGGTGTAATCGGAATAACAAAAGAAAGAAGGGGCAAGGATTTTATTGTACGACGACCATCAGCCATTTACTGGAATGGTTTATACACCTACCAGTTTATTGACACAAAAGGATTGGGCGCAGAAAGCTTTTTAAGACAATCAGTAACTCAAACATTGGAAACACTTCTTTCCACAGTGCAGCAAGGTGACGATATCGCAGGTGATGATCCTGATGCAGAGTACGAAAATGTGTTTAATATTAAATTGTCACCCAAACCAAATTGGTATGAAAACCTGACCCTTGATTTGCAAAAGGAAGAAGCTGAGTTTTTTCGGGACCGGATTATTTCCATTGCCAAAAACAAACTAGTTGCAGAACTTTTGGTCAATGAACAGCTATGGAAAATCTTAAAACAGGCTGATAACTTTATGCAGTTTGCCAAAGCTGCTATTTCATTGCCCATTACAGATACGCTGAAAACTATGTTGGTTTTAGCTCACGATTTTTCGGAATTGATGTATGGGGCACATTTAGCCTATAATTGTCAGCTCCACCAAAAGGTATTCAGTAGCGATTATTTCGATGAAGATTGGTCAGACTGGCTCAATAACATACAGGACAATATGCTTGATTATGAAAATTTCATTCCTGATGTATTGTTTGGTTATGCTACTACAACAAGAGGGACAACCGCACAATTTGTAAAAGATTGGTGGAATCAGACTCAAAACAATTTCCCTGATATAAAAAAACGAGATGCGCTCATTGAACAGCAGGAAGCAATAGTGAAGGGCGGTAAAGCCAGATTGAGATGGGAAAAAACAGATGATGTAAAGGAAGACAGTTGGCTTGGATTACGACATTTCGATTATCGTTTTTTTCAGGCTCGAACAATTTTAAAGGACATTAAAACAGGAATAACAAACTAATATGCTCCACCCAAAACAGAATAGAATAGATTATGGAGAACAACTCATCCCACCGGATGGTTATGAGCTGGCATATGCAATTGGTACATCCTACTCCTTAGATTTGGAAGCATTGATGATTATTCCTGTGGCATTGTTCTATGCACAGAAATTGGATGGCAACTCCGATGAATTAAGGTACGACATGCTCGATGCAATAACAAAGGCAGCTGATAAAATTACAGTATTCTATCAGAACGGACAGTTGAAAGTTCCGGAGAAATACCATCACCTTATGGCATATTGGGAAAATGGTATTCAGCCTGTAACCATGCCCAACCATGTCAGTTCGTTTCATCCAAAGGTTTGGGTAATCAAATACGATTGCAAAGAAGAACCCTCAAAATACCGGGTTCTGATCACAAGCCGCAACTTAACTTTTGCTCGTGATTGGGATTTAGCATTCTCAACTGATGGTTTAGTTACAGACAAAGAGCAACCAAAGAATAAACCATTGGCTCATTTTCTACAATACCTAAACTCAACCGGAAAGAAAAAAATACCGGCATCTTTCATTTCAGACTTACAACGAGTAAAGTTTGATCTGCCCGATAAGTTTGATGCTTTTAAATTTGCACCCATCGGCATAAACAATCCGGAAACAACAAAGCCTTATGCAAACAGTATTACAGTTGCGAAGGCAGTTTGGGACGAGATGTTGATTTTATCTCCATTCGTGGATAAAACGACATTAGATAGTATTTATAGGTCCACAAATAAAAAGCCATTTCTGTTAAGCCGTAAAGAAGAATTAGATTCAATCGATGAAAAGACTCTGAGTTTGTTTGATTGCTGGCAATTCTCCACTTTTTTTCAAAAGGCTGAGTTTTATCAGGAATTAGAAGATGATGGTTCAGTACCAGTTGCTCAAAACCTACATGCTAAGTTATTTGTGGCCATGCTCGATAAAGCACCCTATTGGTATTTAGGTTCTGCCAATTGCAGCAGCCCAGCACAGGGTCGAAATGTTGAATTCATGGTGGAACTAAAGGGGGGTAATTGGGCAGGGCTAAAAACCAAAGATATATTCAGGACCCTTACTGATCCTGATAAGTCAGAAGGCATTACATTATTCACTCCTTATGATTTTGGAGCAAGGGTTTCTGTCGATGAGCAAAAAAATATTGATTTAACCATAAGAAAAATCAAATATGACTTAACCCAATTACCTATTACCGGATCTGCAACATTAATTGATGGAGGTATGGCTTACAAACTTTCTATAGATATTGATGCTAATAGATTAACATTACCGGTTGGGTTTGAGGTTAAAGTTAAACCATTACCGGAACAACAAAAAGCAACTGTCCCTATTAAAGCCGGGATTGTGAATAAAATTAATAATTTCAGCGGCTATACTGAAACCTCATTGAGCATATTCCTCGTATTTGAAATAGCAAAAGAGGGCGTTATATACAGCCAGTTCTTGTTACCAATGGAAATTGAATTGCCTAATAGCAGACTGAATAAAATTTTTTCTTCTATCATCAACAGTAGAGAGAAGTTTCTAAAATACCTTACATTTCTTTTAACAGGTGAAGAAACCGACCTAATAGGTAATGCAAAAGAACAAAAGAACAATGCAACTGTCAATGGAAATAGTACCTGGGCATTCACAGGAACACCTGTGTATGAGAAATTACTTATCGCTTCCAGCAGGTTTCCCGAAAAGTTAAAATCCATTGATACTTTAATTCAACGTCTAAAAGCAGAATCAAGCGATATGGAAGAACCAATCATTACCTTAGAATTTGAGAGCTTCTGGAATATATTTCAAACCTTCATTAAAGACAAGAATCAGCAATGAAGGCGAAAATTCAAGAAACATTAGCAGGGCTGAAAGACTTTCAGGCAAAAACGGTGGACTATGTTTTTGAGCAGTTATATGTGAAAGGTAGAAGCAAAATGTTGATTGCAGATGAAGTGGGTTTAGGTAAAACCATCGTAGCAAAAGGAATCATTGCAAAAGCGTTTGATCAGTTTATATCTACTTCAGCAAAGAAAGTTTTTAATGTCATTTATATCTGTTCAAATCAGGCATTGGCAAGACAAAACCTAAAAAAACTTAACTTTTCTGGCGATAACCTTGCCATTGACTATTCGGAAGACGATGACCGATTAACAGGTTTAGCGTATATTTCAGCAAAGGAAGAACAGCAATTTCCTTTCAGAATAAAAGCATTCACTCCGGCTACTTCCTTCGATGATAAAACACACGCAGGCAAAGCGGATGAAAGAATTTTGATATACCGTTTATTGTACTTATACAACGATTTCAAACCTTATAGAAATAGTTTAAAGTGGATTCTGAAAGGTAACAAAAGAATAAAGGCTGAGAATTGGGAAGCACGTATTCAGTATGCAGAGGATTTTGATAATGGGAAAGACATTTACTGGCTAAAGAAAATTCGGCCAAAGGTTTACAGTGAATTTAAAAAAGCATTGAACCAAATAGTAACTCCATCGGAATTGCCAAAATCATTCAATGCAGCAGGTTTAAATTACCCAGTTAAATTTTGGACTCTGTTAAAAATTCTTTGTCAGTTAGGCATCCGTAAGAACACCTATTACAATTACAATTTTAGTAAGGAGTTGATTAGCGCAGTACGATTTCTTTTGTCAAGAGTCTGTATTGAGTTTTTGCAAGCAGATATATTTATCTTGGATGAATTTCAACGGTACAAGAAACTAATTGAAAATACTGGGATAAATGATGAAGACGACAAAGAAGAGATAAGTCCGGCAATACAATTGGCTAGGGACATATTTTCATTTGAGGATTCAAAAATTTTGATGCTTTCAGCTACACCATTTAAGCCATACACAAATGATTTTGATGAGTTGAATGGAGAGGTGCATTACAATGAATTTATCACAGTGCTACAGTTTTTGATGGCTGAAAAATCAAATGAATTTTGGGAACAATACGAACATGACCGCAAAGCATTATTCGGGTTCCTTAGACATCCTGATTTATTAGAAACAAAATTGCCTGAGGCATTAGGGCTTAAAAATAAATTGGAAGCACTTTACCGAACCAGCATAGTTAGAACAGAAAAATTACTGGTTTCTAATGACAGGGATGCGTTAATAAAGCATATGAACAAACCTATTTCAATCCAGCCGCAGGATATTCAAGACTTTGTGGTCTTAGACCAAATCACTCAATTGTTGAATAAAGACCATAAAGCTTCACTGCCTGTTCCCTTAGAGTATGTCAAATCCTGTCCCTTTGCATTATCATTTTTAGACAATTACCAGCACAAAGAGAAAATAAGGAATTTGATTTTGGATGATGCCAAACTTTTGCAATTAGTTAAAAAGACAAAACATGGCTGGGTAAGCCTTAATGATATAAATGAGTACAAACCATTAATTCCTCCAAGAGCCAAGTCGCTGCCTAATGCAAAACTTCGTTTACTACTTGATGAAACAGTACATAATAACGGCTGGAAATATTTGTGGATACCACCTTCCATTCCATACTACGAATCGGATGGAGCTTACAAAGACAGTTGGGGTTATTCCAAAACTTTGATTTTTTCTTCATGGAAATTAGTTCCCCGGATGGTGGCCTCTTTAGTTTCCTATGAATCAGAAAGATTATCTATTGGAAATCCTAAATCAATTTCAGAAAGAGAGAAAAGAGAAAAAGAAAATTTTAAACCATACTATTTCCGGAAACGAAGGTCACCAAGACCCCAATTCACATTTAAAGTATTAAAAGAGGATCAGGAACCGCAACAAATGAACAACTTCGCCCTATCCTATCCTTGTTTGTTCCTGGCTGACTTGTACGATCCTGCGCAAAATGTAATTGAGAAAAAATCTCTTCAACAAATTAAAGCTAAAATAAAGAGTCAGCTTATTATCATCTTCAATGATCTCAATCTTAATCAATATGTGACAGGTGATGGCGACTGGCAAAAATGGTATTGGTTAGCCCCACTTATATTTGACAAAGCAAATCCAGAGAATCAAATTATATCTGAATGGATAGCAAAAGGCATACCACCTTCAGAATTGTCAATAGATGCAGAAAATTTCAATCCTGATAAGGAAGAAAGTATTGGCAGAAAAACCCACTTTGAACATGCCAGGTCTGCTTTTAAAAATTCAAAACCTGTATCAGCAGGAAAATTGAATCAGAGCCAACTTGAAACTATATGCGAGCATTTAGCTGAACTTGCGATTGGTTCACCAGCCATTTGCTATTTGAGAAGCCAAAGGAGGCATATGGTCTTGTCAAAAGATTTAGTGGATGCTGCCTATAATGTATCCTCAGCTTTTCTTACTATGTTTAATAAACCGGAAAGTATTGCAGTTGTGAGGTTACACACCAATGAAGGTGATTATTGGGAAAGGTCATTAACTTACATGATAGATGGCAATATTCAGGCTATGCTGGATGAATTTGTTTATCTTTTAATTAATGGAGAGAACATTCAATCTCCTATGGAGTTGAGTGATTTTATATCAGACATTCTATCAGTGAGAACTGCTACCTCGGATATTGAAGATTACCCTACATTTATTGACAATCTCAAAAAGGAAAAAGGAAAAAGGAAATCAATTCGTTCGCATTATGCTGTTGATTTTGGGACTCAAAAAATCAATACTGCAAAGGGTGTAGGAAGACAAATAAATATCCGCCAGGCGTTTAATTCACCGTTTAGGCCCTTTGTGTTGGCCAGCACTTCAATTGGCCAAGAGGGTTTAGATTTTCACTTGTATTGTAAAAAAATATTCCACTGGAATCTGCCAGCCAACCCTATAGATTTTGAACAACGGGAAGGTCGGATACATCGTTACCAAGGACTCGTTATCCGGCTTAATCTGGCAAGTAAATACAGGGATGAAATTAAACATAACGGTGCATTTAATAATACATGGAATGAATTGTTCAGGTATGCAGCGAAAGAAAAGGAGCAGGCTAAGTTTTCCTGCGATTTAGTGCCCTTCTGGCATACTGAAACTCTGAGTGATATAAAAATTGAACGATTTGTTCCCCTGTATCCATTTAGTCGAGATATAGTGAAGTTTAATAATCTAATTAAAATTCTCACTTTTTACAGATTGACATTTGGACAACCACGACAAGAAGAACTAGTTGATGCGATGCATGAGTACGGTTTTAGTGATGATGTAATAAAAAAATTAGATGATTTGATTATTAATTTAAGCCCGATTAGGTTTTTATAATATGGCGTTATGAATTAAATTAAGATCATGAAAATCCTCTTCTCCACCCTTTTCGATGAATCAACATACCCCCTCAACCTCTTTATGAACGAGGGGGTAGCTGCAGGTTGCCGCCATATGGGGCCATTCGGGCTGCTTTCTTTTCTTGAGTTGCATTTGGGATTATCCAGACCAATGAGTAATAATGTACTGCGTGTATTCCGCTACCGGAAGGCGCTTAAGAAAATTGTTTTGGGTACGTTTTTTGAAAAGTCCTTTTCGGCCAATGACCTTGATGTTGCGGAAGAACTTCTTTCATGGCGGGATAAGCTAATGTTGGCTGGATGGAATTTTAACGTGGAGAAGAAGATGCCAACTAGGCTGGAAACGATTGCCAAAGCTGAACCGATTGCAGGGGTTGCAGATGCATTCTCAGATAGGTTCAGGATGGTCCTTGCTTCATTGAAGACAGGTGCAAAGTTACCTCTGGAGGAATTTATTTATTTTGAACCTTTGGAATTGCTTCAGCCACATCTCTCTGAGTTGATCATCTTTCTTGAACAGCAAGGCGTTGTTTGCAGCCGTTATCTGCCTCCCGAATTAGTGTATGCAAACTCGGACCTTGATTCATTGCGTTCATTCATATTTCTAGAAAATAAGGTGGGTACTGCTAAATCTGAGGCAAAAGGAGATGGTTCACTGCAACTGATCATGATGCCGGACCGTTTGCAGGCGGGAGATTTGATGGCCGGTCTTATCCGGAATAATGATTGCGGTGATATTGTGATTATCAGCGAAAATAATGAGGTTCAGCCTTTCCTGGTGCTTCGGAAGGATGGATTTTCAACATCCGCCATCGTCGTGAACGATCCTGTACCGGAAGGAGTCTGCCTGCTGCAATTACTTCCGGTCTTTCTTTGGAAGCCTTGGCAGCCGAGAAGACTATTTGAATTTTTTCAATGTCCAACCCCTCTGTTGCCTCCACATCTTTCACGACTCCTTGCACAGGCCATGTCTGTCAAACCAGGTATTGGTTCTGAACAATGGGAAAAGGCGCTGTCGGAGTATAAGGAATCAACACCAGATGTGGAGAGGTATAACCGGATCAAAGGACGCCTTGATTTTCTATTGGGGTACGAAAAATACGACACCAATACGGGAGCTCCTGTTCCAGCCATAAGGGAACTGTATGAATTTGCTTCCGGGATATTACAGGGCAGATTTTCGATGGAGAACAATGAAGAAGAGAAGAGATTGCTTACCCTTATCCTGAACTCATGTAGAAATGTGATCGAAATTCTTTCATTATTTGAGGAAAAAGATGTCATTAGTGATCTTGAACTGCAACGAATCATAGAAAAGTCTGTCACAAGCGACGCTTGTTGCATAGCAAAAAGGGCGGGGGATAGTTTGCCAGTGATTGGCTCACCGGGTAACCTTGCCGGATTTGCAGACACTGTGATCTGGTATGATTTTGCCTCGAGTGGTACTATGGGTGCTATTTCCGATCCCTTTTTCCTTGAAGAACGTGACTGGCTTGCAATGAAAGGAGTCATCCCTGAACCGTTAAATTTGATTTCACAAAGAAACAGTTGGCTTAGAAAGCAATTCATCCGCTTTGTTAGAAAGCAACTGATTTGTATTGTGCCAGAAAACTTTAGTGGGGAGACTGCCCAACCGCATCCTTTCCGGTCTTTTATCGATGCCCATTTCAAATCAGTGTATAAGTTGATTAACCGTGTTTCTGGGCCAGAACCAATCAAACTGGCTGAGAACCTGGAGGCTACAACGACCTATTTGGCTTCCTCACCATTTCCTTCTCCTGCAGCCTATTGGCACATCTCAAACAAGGAACAGTTAACAACCGGAGATATTACTTTCTCTTATTCTGGGCTATCTACCCTGGTTGAATCCCCATTCATATGGGTACTCAGATACAGAGCATTCATCAAAGATGAGGCCATTTTGCAATTGGCCGATGATTCCCGGTTCATGGGAAATGTATCACATCGGGTTTTTCAATATGCTATCACCCGGCCCAACGTAGATGTCACTCAACTGGACAGACAAGCTCTGGAAAAATTATATTCTGAAGCGGTATCCCACATACTCAATACAGAAGGAATGTTGCTTCTGGAGAAGGGAAAGGAAGACCGGGTTGAATCGATTTATCATACCATAAGGGAGAAATTCATGGTACTGGTAGAACACCTTGCTGAGAACAATTGGATTGTGGAAGGTTGTGAAGCCGAGAAGAAGGCCTCCCGGTCAGGCATGAAACTACTGGGGTATGCCGACATTCTGCTTTCGAGAAAGAAAAAAGGATTAAAGGAATATGCTATAATCGACTTAAAATGGAAAAGCGGAAAATACTATTCCGGGCTGATGAATGATGACAAGGACCTCCAACTAGCCTTCTATTCATCTCTTTTTAACGAATCAGGAAGATTTTCGCCAACTGCCTATTTTATAATCAGTACAGGGAGATTGTACACCCATGACCAACAGGCCTTTAAACACGGCATCCGGGTAGGTAAAGAAGAATGGGTCTCCGCTTATTCAGACCAGCTTGTAAAATTGTATCGAACCGTGGAATATCGCATGGGAGAACTGAAGGAGGGTAAAATTGAAATGGGGGAGGGAATTCCGATTGATGAGTTAGGAATATTCTCTTTGGATCCCGAACAGTATCTACTTCCATCAGGGGATGAAGTTAAGACTCCTTCAAAGTTCAATGATTATTCCACTTTTACAAATATCGAATAGCCATGAAGAATATACGTCTTGTAAGCGCAGGGGCCGGCAGCGGGAAAACCTATCGCTTGACCAATGAGCTTTTCGATTATCTAGATCCGGAGGGGGAATTTAAATACACTCCGTCTGAAATCATCGCGACCACTTTTACACGCATGGCAGCTGGAGAACTCCGTGACCGGGTACGCAGGAAGATTCTTGAAACAGGACATCACGAGATCGTTGACCTGCTCGATCAGGCATTGATTGGCACAATAAACAGCGTTGGGGGCCAGTTACTTTCACAATTCTCCTTTGAAGGTGGATTGTCGCCAGTACTGAAAGTTATTGAGGACCAGGAGAAGCAGGCACTGTTCAACCTTTCGTTGACAGAAGTAATATCGGGCGAAGCAGCCGGCGAATTGGATCATCTTTCTGCCAGGTTTTCTACCGAAGGTGATCATATCCGATCAGAGATCGCAAACCTAGTTGACAAAGCGAGGTCCAACGATATGGACGGAAACAAACTTGCAACCGCCAAACAGCATTCCATTGCAACAATGCTGGAAAAATTACCGAAACCAGGAAAATCCATGGCAGATGCTGCAAGATTCAATATTAGAGAGTTTACAACACTTGAACGGGCGGTAGCAGCGGGTAAAGATTCAACCGGCAAAACTGCTGGCGCACTGGAAGAACTGAAAAATTTTATCTATAACATTGAACATTATCCCGGCTCTGTGTCTTGGTATGAATGGGCAAAAATTTGTAAGCTAGCGCCCGGGGTAAAATCGTATTCGTTTTTTGAACCTTTTATTGATGCGGCAAAAGATCACCTCACTTTTTTCGAATTTCATGATGATCTTAGACGATACATCTCTTTTGTTTTTGACAAGGCTATTGCTGCCCTTGATCTTTTCCAGGATTATAAGCGACGGCGCGGTGTAATTGATTTTGCTGATCAGGAGGCTGAGGTTCTGCGGTTGCTTGACCAGGATGATGTGAAGCAGCGTTTCCGCAGGAAATACAAAGTGTTACTGGTAGATGAATTTCAGGATACGAGCCCAATCCAACTCGCGCTCTTTCTGAAAATATCAGGTCTGGTGCAGCATGTGGTATGGGTCGGAGATCCTAAGCAAGCAATTTATGGTTTTAGGGGAACCGATAGCACCCTGATAAATGCAGTCGTAAGGCGACTTGGAACACCAAATGAAAAGGATTTCCTCACCGAATCAAGGCGATCGAGGCCAGACCTGGTCAATTTTGTGAACGACATTTTTTATGAGGCCTTCAAAAACAAACCAGAATATCCCAGGAAGGAGCAGATCGTGCTGAAGCCTGTAAGGAAAGCACTTGAAGATGCCGGTCTTGATTCAGCCCTTCAGGTTTGGGGATTCTCTGGTGAAGAAAATTTGAGAAAATTTACAAATCCAGTATATAATGATCTGCTTGCCGGAGGAGTGGCTGCGTGGCTCCGGGAGGATATCTTGATTGAGGATCCTCAATCGGGGGAGATCAGAAATGTAATGCCAGGAGACGTTGCCATTTTGTGTTTTTCAAATCAGGCATGTCTTGATATAGCTAATGGACTTCGCGAACATGGCATTGATGCAACCGTAGCAGACTCAGGACTTCAGAAAACAGCAGAAGCAAGGCTGGTGCTTGCCTGTCTGAAATATATCCACAATTCCTTCGATTCACTTGCTAAGGCTGAAATTGCATATTTGACAGATCAGAGTCATGACATCGGAGCCATGATTGATGAACGTCTTGCATACCTAAAGAAAAAGAAAAATGATTCCCCGGGAAATTTACCAGGAGAATGGTTAGAGAAAAATATTCACATACAGCGGCTAACGAAAATTAAGGAGAAAACAACCGGGCTCCCTCTAACTCTGGTAGTGCGTATGTTGTATGCCGAAATGGATTTGCTTTCACTTGTTGCAGTTTGGGGAGACCAGCAAAAGCGATGGAGCAACCTACAAGAAATCCTGAACTGCACGGAACTTTTCTCGGAATCCGCTAATACACTAGGGACATCCGGGACCATTCCCTCTTTTATTGCGTGGTTCAACAGCCTTGCAGAAAGCGGGGAAGATCAAAAAGCCCTGGTTGTAAACGAACATTCTGTGAATGTCCTAACCTACCACCGTGCCAAGGGCTTAGAGTGGCCTGCAGTTGTGTTGCACCAACTGAACAAGGACAGAGAGGCTGATGTATTCGGTATTCATGTTATCGGAGAGGCGGTCATGGATCTGGATGCTCCGCTAACAGGGCGTTCTGTCAGATACTGGCCATGGCCTTATTTGATTACCCAGTACGGAGTGCCATCAGGTTTCGCGACATTTACTAATATTTACAACAGCCTACCGGAAAAAGCAGAAGCAGAAAGCCAAAGTTATGAAGAGGCTCTCCGCTTACTTTATGTCGGCATGACCCGGGCCAGGGATTACCTGATCGTGCCATATAAAGATTACCATAAGATGCCATGGCTTGAAAAAGCTATACCTGGTGGGCTTCCAGATATTTGTGGTGACGAGCCTGAGCAGAACGATGTCGTCCTCAATACACGACACAAGAATTACCTTTCAAAATTCCGGTTTCGCAGGTTCATGTCGGCGGATATAATGCCCGGAATAATTATTGATGCGGCCGCCCCAGTGATTTATACACCACAAAAGAGTACAAAACCGATACAGGACTATTTTGTCACACCATCATCGCAAGAAGAGATCTCGGAAGCCAAGATCTATGGGTATATAACATTGTACCCACACATGCTAGTTGAAAGGAGCCTTCAGTTAGATGATGCGGACTTTGGAGTTTGTATCCATGCAATTTTGTGTGCACATGATCCGAAGATGAAGGATCATGAGCAAATAAAATTAGTTGAACGGTTGCTTGAAAATTATGGTTTTACTGGCATTATCTCTCCTGCTAATCTCCTTGATTCTATTAGTATATTCAATAAATGGGTGAGGAGCAAATATATGGCTCTTCAGAATCACAAAGAATATCCAATTATGGTGGAGAGAGGGAACCAGATTTTATCTGGCATTGCTGACTTGGTTATCGAAACTCCAAATGAAATACTGCTTGTCGATTATAAAACCTTCCAAGGTCATCCGGATCCTGGGAAAAACAGGGAAATATGTGAATGGAGGGCCCGCACTTACAGTGGACAAACGACCTTATATCAAAAGATGCTTGAAAGAGTCTGGCCAGATAGAAAAGTTGAGACGATGATATGGTTTGTTATTGCGGGATCGCTGGTTAACGTAGGAAGTTGTTAGGATAAAAGGAATTCTGAGTAATCTGATATTTTATTGCAAATATGAGTAGATGACATATACCTTTCCTTTTGCCCTTGAAGCCCCGATGAATAATTGGAACAGGTTCTTTGGATCGGTCAAGGATGAACAAACCAGGAAAACTGTATCCCATTCCAGTCCCTTTGCCCTAAGTGATGTGGTGTAACGAACTTTTTCGGAAGGGTTGTCCAGGTTCTCAAGTGTAAGCATTTCCAGTACAGATTCTTCTGTAAAGATCTCTTTAAGGGGTGCACCTTCCTTCAGTAAATCCGCCGTACATAGCACCACCATGTTTTCAGGTTTACATTGTGTCAGCATCCTTTCCTGGTCAATATATTGTGTGATGATTTGGTGAATCTCTTTTGGTTTTTTCCAAGAGATAAACTTTACATCGTTCCCATAAATCTTTTCGGGGTCAGCTTGCCCATGTCCTGAATCCTGAATTAATTCTGTGATTCCATGGCCAGTATTTACCCGAAGATTGGCGAACTGCTTATAATAAGCCGAAACTTCCTTGAGTGTTTCACGTGTGCGGATATAAGTATCCAGGTTTGCAAATTTGGGAAATGCCTGGTTGTCGTCGTAGAAGATGTAGTAATTTCCTTTTTGAAGAGGGTTGTTTACTTTAAGGAGTGATTTGATAACCTGGTCAATACCCTTGTCGAACAGGTCTTGGGCCTCATCAGCCACGATAAAATCATATTTAGGCATTTTCTTTGCCTTATGTAGTTTGCCAAGACATTCATAGACCAGTTGCCTGATCTCACCTTTGGAAACATTGTCATAGGTTGGCATTAGGGAAGGATCACCTGCAATTATTGCTAGTTCTTCCACAAAATGATAATAGGGTAGTACGCGGATCTGATCAGGTGGATTCTCCGGTAACGCTTTCCGAAGTTTATTATACATCCTAGCTGACAGGAACTCATTCCAGCATAAGTAAAGTCCTTTTTTTTCGTTCGACTTACACAACTTTACGATTAAATCAAAAGCATACGTTGACTTACCACTTCCTGGAGGACCCTGGACCATGATACGCTGGTTCTCGCTTAGTCCATGTAGAATATGCAACCCTTCCTCAAGCCTGCGCTCAGATTCCCCCAAATTAAGCCTCGATTGTGAAAGAAAACGTTTAGGATCAAATTCAGGTTTAAGCAAATCAGTTAGTTTTACCATCTGTTCCTCTGACAGGGTTTCCCAAATGATACGAAAAACAAAGTTCCTTTCACCCTGTTTTTCATTAAAGGCAGCAATCTGTTTCTGCAGAGAATGAATAATTGTCGGAAGTAGTTTTTCGTCGAGTCCACGATGCCAGAGGTCTTCAAATTCCACTCCATCGTAAGAAAAAACACATTCGGGTAAACAAACAAATGATCCTACAAATATGTTATTTAATCCACTATCCCATAAAAAATTCTGAATCGCATGGGCGTTTTCATCTGCTTGATTGAAGGGATTCTTTACCGGTTCTCTTTGATCATCCCCCATGATACGGTAAAATCCATGATCACCTTCGCCCATAGCTCCATAACCAATGATTCCACCTTTAACTTCCACAATCATGATCCCAAACCTTGTAATAACTAAAAAATCACATTCACCGGACATCTGGATCCGGTGATAGCGGGATGAAATGCGTAAGCTATGAATTATATAAATTGGCTCATCTTCCATATTTCCATGAAACACGAAATGTCTGTCGGCCTCACGTTCACCGTCGTTGGTGATTTGCCATGGATTATATAAGCGGTGGATCATTTGACGAAGTTAGTAAAAGTTTTTCGTGCAGATTACGACCATTAAAAAAGCGTTCAGGCCTGTTGGCCTGAACGCCGGAATCTCGACTAAAGGAGAAGATTCAGAAGGTGATCTTGTTTTCAGCTTCCGTGATGCTTGCATCGAATGAGGTCTTGAGAAACTCGATGACTTTCTTGATGCCCGGGGTGAAGCTGGTGGTGAAGACATTCCCGTCTGAGTCGTTCAGCCGCATCGTGCAGTTGAAATCATTGGAAGAGATCTGGAAGCGATCCAGTTCGGAGCGGGTCTGCACCAGCTTGGCCCTCTTTTCAATGACGAGCTGGAGGTTTTCGATCTTGAGGATCTTCTCCATCATGGTCATTTCCTTCTTTGTCTCGGGAGCAGGAATGACCGGTTTTTCGGGTTCAATCTGCAGAACCGGCTTTTTCTCTTCGGTTTTGTTTTCAGCCGGATTGAGGATGGTCTTCACGATTGCCATTTCTTCGGCATTGGGTTTTCCGTTACCCGGTTTCAGTGCGGTGTTCGTTAATTTTGTCATTTTAGATCGCCGCTGCCCTGCGGACTTATTTTGGCATCTGGCTCGCCAGGGTTAAAAAAAATTTATGCCTCTGACAACAAACGGAATGAAAATTCTGGAACAAACGTTCGGGTCACGATTCCGGAACGGAATCTGAATGAACCCGGAGGGCTGCGGTTCCTTCAGGGGGCAGCGTTTAGCGACACGATATTTTCATGAGTTTAACTTCGCAGAAAATTTTGAGTAACTGTGGGTGGGGTTTTTGGTAACTTTTTCACAAAAAGTTTCCCCGAACATGGATTTCTTTTTTCCCTGGCGGTTTTTCTTTGTCCCGGACTATCAAAGAAAAAAAGCAAAATGAAAGGGAGAACCCCAGTTGAAAGGTTCTCCCTACGATCATCTTGATTCGGCCAGAACCGGCTCAAGGATTTCTTCTTCAGAAGTATCAGCCGGAACCTGTTCCTCAGATTTGATTCCCAAGATGTAATCCGCAGCTTTTTCAGCCCGGGATGCAGCCCAGAGTATCCATTTCTGGTTATCCCTGAGTTTCGATGCCCATCCTGAAATGTATGCGGCAGAGTTCCGAATGTTCAATTCCAGGTGAGCAATCTCGGCCAGGTAAGATGAGCAGAGTTCTGCAACAAGTTCTTCCTTGGAATAGGGTTCATCTCCGAAGCGGTTGGAAACTCCATCGAAGCGGTTAAGTCGCTTGGGATGTCCAGTGCTATGGCCCATCTCATGGTAGACCGTACGAAAAAATTCTGAAGCATTGGCAAAGTATTTCATTTGCGGAACCGAGATCATATCAGCCACCGGGGAGTAATAGGCACGGTCATCAGTCTCCGAGAAATGGATGTTCGGCTTGTTTTGATAGCCCGAAATGATCTCTTCAGCATCGACATGGCTTTCATTGTGCTTTTCCTCAACAAGGCTCTGAAGCTGGTCGATCTTTGCAAGACCCTGCTCGTCAAAGTCGGCCTGATCGGTATTGAAAACATGGAAATACCGCAGCAGGAACATTCTTTTGGTTTCCTGGGTCGCTTCATCCTTGTTGATGGACATTTTCCAGAAAACAACGACGGTGGCCTTTTCGCCTTTGCGGACCTTGCCACCGTTGGCCCTGATCTGTTGGAATGTTCCATAGACCCGGCTCTTGAATGGATCCGATGAAAGGATCAGCCGGTTGATCCCCCGGTAATAATGTCCGTTAAGACTGACCGGTGAAGGGATCTGCCAGAGCTTCTTCCAGCTTCCGGCTGTTTCGAGGTTGGCAATGATCTTTTCGGTGATGGCTGCATAAATCTGAGTATTGTTCATGGGTGCTGCGCTTGCCCTGGCGACTTATTATGGCATCTGGCCCGCCGTTTGAATAATTTTTGGCGGGTACACCAAACGAAGCGCAAAATTCCGGTGCAAGTGTTCAGGTCACGATTTACTGCAAGGAAATCTGAATGAACCCGACGGGCTGCAGTTCCTTCAGGAGGCAGCACTTAGCAGCGTGATATTTGGGCGAGTTTAACTTTGTCAGAAATTAATAAAACGTGCGCTGGCTTTTGGGTGACTTTTTTCAAAAGTTTCCCCGGAATGGATTTCTTTTTTGCCAAGCTTTTTGATTTGTCCCGGTTTCAAAGAAAGAAGCGGTGTGCGGTGATGAGCACATAAAAAAAGCTGGCCGATGCCAGCTCTCTTGAGGGAGAAGTATCCTCTTAGAAGGGCACTTCGGAAGTTTCCAGCTTTACAACTTTGGATTTTTTGGTTTGCTTTTTCGGAGCCGGAGCGGGTTCACTGGCCTGTTCTTCTTCCAGACGGTTGACGTAAACCGTGTAATCATGGCCGAAATTGTCTGGGTTCTGCAATTTTGCTACTTCCAGGGAGATCTAATCTTCGTCGTTGTATTTGTGAGCGAATTTTACAAGGTCTGCGATTTTCAGATTGATCTTTATGATTTCAAGACCTTCGACTTTCTTGGCTTTTCCGATGTAGTTTTTTACAAATTTTTTCATGGCTTTGAGTTTTTGAGGTTAATTTATATGCAAGTGTAAATAAGACCCTGGAGGGGCACTCAAGGAGGAACTGGAATACCGGAAAGCAATGAGGATATGCCGGGAAAATCCTTGAATGAGTGGAACTGAACCCAGGAAGGGAATTTTAGCTTAGCATAGGAATTGACCGGGAAACAATGACGTGAATCTTTGTAAAACCAATCCGGGAAAAGAAAAAACGGAGGTTGAAGAAATAAGGTCAGGGAAAATTGTCCTTGTTGACATTCAGAAATCAGAAGATGAAATATGGAATCAGTAAAATGCCCCGACGATTTGATGATTATCGAGTGGTTTAGTGTTGAATATAAGTATCCTATGGCTTAAGAAATGAAAAAAATCCAAGTTCCGTGAGGAAAAAGTTAGTATTCAATCACTCTGCGGCAAGGGAAAAATCGTCATCTACATGATAGGATTTTTCGCCGGTTTCATTTTTAAGATCTTTCATCAATAAATGGAAGAACTGACCTACCACATAGTTTGCCAGGCCTTTGTCTTTTGAAAGTCTGTTCATGAACTCAATAGGAGGTTCAGCGTTTTTAAGGAGCGCTTTATCAATGCTCTCCCGTAGCTTCATTCTTTTTACATCCTCAATATTATTGGCACGCAGGCTGGCCATTAATCCTTCGTCAGCCTTAAGGGACACATACATCTCCTTCACTACTTTGTCATCTTCACCAAGGTTAACCGCATATTTATCATTGATCTCTTTAACAATCACCTCCAAAACATCTTTAGGGTCTTGTTGTTTGCCTTTATGGCCGTCACCCTGGGGATTTTCAAGGATGGCATCTTCAGGCTTCAGGATGATGCTGCCGTTTTCCTCCTCCTGAATTTTAAATTTATCCATGTCAACCATTTGAGTAACCTCCAATGGCAAAGTTTCCTTTTCGTAGGGCAGATATTTGAATAATAGTTTTGTGAATAAATAGAACTTTTCAAGGTCCGTATCGATGAATGTAATGATTTGAGAGATAAATGAATACTGGCGAACATATTTATTGATGCTCTTTCTGAATTTGTCCTTCTCCTCCGGTGCAAGCAGAATGTATTTTTCGTCAACGATCTTTTTAAAGAAAGGTGAAAGCACTTCTGATTTTACCTTCCTACGCACAAACATTTCAATGAACCAGGCAACTTTTTCCTGAGTAAAGACATCTGCTTTTTCAATCTCATATTTCAGATTGTAAAGTTTTTGCGGGTCAGTTGCCTTGTCAAGCGTGGTACTTTGGTAATAGTCCTGGAAATCGCGCTGAATATCTTCCTGTTTGTTTACAAAGTCAATGATAAAGGTATCCTGCTTCCCTTTTGGTTTCCGGTTCAGCCTGCTTAGGGTCTGAACAGTGGCAACACCGCCCAGTACCTTATCCACATACATCGTATGTAAAAGCGGTTGATCAAATCCTGTCTGGAATTTATTGGCAACGATCAGTATTTTATACCCTGGCTTTTTAAATTCTTCAGCAATGTCCTTCACCTTCGGACCGTTCATATTTTCTTCCGTGTATTTTTCGAGGTCTAATTCAACAGTACCGGAGAATGCAACTAGGACTTGTATGTCAAACCCCTGCTCCCGGATTATTTTCTCAAATGCTTTCTTGTAAAGAACCGCATGAGCCCTTGAACATGTTACCAGCATTGCTTTTGCCCTTCCACCAATTTTATGAATGGTTTTATCCATAAAATGGTTGAGCATGATATGGCTTTTCGTGCCAATGGCAAAAGGGTCCTTGTTTACTGCATTGATTAGCAATCGCTTTGCTTTCAGTTTTTCAAAGGCTTTATCGTCTTCTGCTTTTTCATTTTCAATCAATTCAAAGTATGAACTTTTAGTAATGTAGTTTTGTAATACGTCTAAAATAAAGCCCTCTTCAATCGCCTGCCGCATCGTGTATTCATGAAAGGCCCGAAACCCGGATTTCTGAGAGGCATCCGGAATGCCAAATAATTCCAGGGTTTTCGTTTTGGGTGTGGCAGTGAAGGCAAAAAATGACAGATGTGGCAATTTCTGTCGACTTGCCATTATCTTCTCCAAAGCAGCTTCAACAGTATCTTTGGGTTCATCATTCTCATCATCCAGATTAATGATGTTCTTCAGCGCTTCATCGGTAGTTAAACTGATCTTCAGGTCTTTAACATTCTCGCCGGTTTGACTGCTGTGAGCTTCATCTACAATGATGGCAAAATGTTTGCCGTTCAGGTCGGCCACTTCGCCTATGTAACCAAATTTCTGCAATGTGCTGATAATGATTTTATCGCCATCGGTCAAGGCTTTTATCAGTTGTTTACTGCCTTTGGTGATGGTCCTTACTGTCCCATTGATTTTTTCAAATTGCTTGATTTGCTTTTGCAGTTGCTTGTCCAGTACGATTCGGTCTGTAATTACAATGATGCTGTCGAATATGGGTTCCTGATTATCACCAAATAAGTTTGAGAGTTGATGAGCCAGCCATGCAATGGTTTTGCTCTTTCCGCTTCCAGCACTGTGCTGAATTAGGTAATTATGACCTGTGCCATCTTGTCTGACCGAAGTCAATAATTTACGAACACAATCCCGCTGATGATAACGAGGGAAAATGGTTGTTACCTCTTTGGTCTTTTCGTCTTCTTCATAGAAGATGTAATTGTTCAGCATCTCCAGCAAGCTATCTGCCTGCAATACCTCTTCCCATAAATAACTGCTTGCAAATTTTCCGGGGATAACCGGATTCCGGGTATCCTGGTTGAATGGCAGAAACCGGGTATTTCCGTTTTCCAATCGGGTGGTCATCAATGCAGTATTGTTATCAACGGCAAAATGAATCAGGCAATTTTTCAGAAATGGATCCCGGCTCTCCCTGCGTTTGCTGTATTGTTCCACAGCATGGGTCACATTTTGCCCTGAGAATTCGTTTTTTAATTCCATTGTAATTATCGGAATACCATTGATGGTAATGACCAAATCCAGACTTTTGTCGGGGTACTGGGTACTGTAATGAATCTGCCTCATCACCGAGAACCGGTTGGCATGGTATTTCTTCAGATGTTCCGGATTTAATCCCGATGCGGGCTTGAACCATATCAGGTTAATTTTAGCACCCTGCAACGTAAAACCTTCCCGGATCAGATTCAGAACACCCCGTTTGTTCCGCAGTTTTGCAAATTCATCTGCGACAGCCTCCATTGGGTCTGAAGGAAAGAGTTGTTCTAATTTACGCCAGGTATCAGGTTGCGAATCACGGATAAACTGCTGTAATAATGCCTTGTCTAGCACAAACTCTAAATCGAAGTCTGAACTTTTCCGTTTTAAATATAATTGACTGCCGGCAAGATAGTCAAATACGGTGTCTTCAAAATGAGATTCTTTAATTTCTGACATCAGTCAACTTTGTTGAAAACGATAATAAATTTGTCATTGATCACAGAAAACATATCATTGTTATTGAAGGATTGTCCCTTGCCCTTGTAATCAAATAATCCCTGAATCCTCTCAATTCTGGCTTCTGCAGGAGTGCCCAGATTCCTTATAAGGAACAATTCGTAATTCTTCTTGTATCTTTCACCGGATTTCACCTCCGAAGAACTTATATGAAATGCATCTTCCCTGCCCACTACTTTGACCTCCACGTATCTTGGATGTTTCGCACCATTCGGGATATACTCAATGTCATAACCGAACCCATCCTTACCATTTAAATTAACCCCACACTCCCTAGCGTATTCAGAAACCCATTTTACGCTTTCTTTAGCATCTATGTTCTCTAGAAGAAAACGGTAAACCAGGTATTCCCCAACAAAGCCAACCTCTTCCTTAGGAACCTTTGGTTTCCCGGGACTACCAGAATGGCCACTGGGGGGCTTGTCGACTGCATGAACCTCAGTTGATTTTGTCCGGATGATGCTAGAAGATATGCCCTTTAACCCTACATCATCTAAGATGGTTTCTAACTGACCTTTTAGATCGCTGAAATTTTCGTAAAGCAGGGTTTTATCTCCGAAGGCTATTCTCTTAGATTTAGTAGAAGAAGGCTCCCCTGAATTATTGACCGGACTCTTTCCCAACCATGAATTTAACCGATCTTCGATTATTCCAAGCTGACCTGGAAAATAAAGCAATGATTGGGCGATGACATCTTCACCGATAAACTGATCAAATAGTCTTCTATCGGTTATTAATGTCTGTGATAATTGCCAAAGTGACTCTAAGTTATCGAGATATATATCATCTATGTTTACGGTCTGAACTTTCCCGGAGATTTCAATTCCAAATTTGGTTTTTACCTGTTCGAACAAGTCATCATCAACATTAAAAGTGATTTCATTTACAATTCTGGGCTGAATGGTATTGTACTCATGTAAATTATTCAGGAACTTTTCTCTTAACACTGAACTCGGTGAACACTTTTCGTGATAAAATGATTTAAAAATGCCCCTATTCCTGTCAATGGATCTTTTAAAGTCAATTTCGTATAATTCTTTAATATTGATCGAAGGGTAATGAAACTTATTGAATTTATCTATAGTTATACCCGTTCTTTGAAATAATTTAACAATCCATTCAGATGATATTTCTTCATTTATCTCCTGGTAATTAATTTCGGCAAATACCAAAGATATAATTTCATTGAATAGAGGGAAGGTTGATTTTAAATGTTCAAGTAGTTCATGATCGGATTCGCTCACAAGGACATTTTTTTTCCCTTTGAAACACCTTGAGAAGGATTTCCAAAACTCAAGTTTGGGATTATTTGTAACACCTAATATTCGTCTTGCTTCATTTAATTTTTGAAGATTGAAATCATCCAATTCCGATCTTAAAAGCTCATCTCGACCGTTATTTGGTTTAGAAAAAAGTTCTCGGATTTGTTGTCTTTGTGAGTCGACATCCAAAATAGCGGAAAACGATTCTGCTATTGCTGAACAGACAAAAATATCATCCTTTAAATCCTGCATTTCTGCAAGGTATTCTGGAACTTTCAGATAAACGGTATTTCTTTTCTTTAAATAGTAATATTCATAATCATTTAAGCTTATTGTTTGTGAGATATCTTCTTTAACAAGCTCTAATTTGACAGAGGTTACCAATCCAAACTTCACATCTTTAATTACATTCTTCTCATCCCCTCCGTCCTGTTCTTTTCGAAGAACATAAACGTACGGCTTAAATGCTTCCATCTCGGATTCAAATAATGAATTAAGCCTGTGATAAACAGGGGTCCCAGTTATATTCAATTCAATCTTATCTAACGGTTCAACTCCGAAAAGTTTTTTAATCATCTCCTTTCCTCGTCTTCTGTCTATCTCAATAGTGTTGAATTGTTTAATAACAGTTTCCCCATACCGCCTATCATTTACGTAGTATGCCTCTTTGATCGGATAATAGGCCCCGTTTTTACAGTAAACCTTCCCTTTACCATGAAATTGAAGATAAATTGGATCGGTTTTGTCCAATTTATCTAAAAGTTTTTCAGTATAATTGGCTGCCAACTGGTTGTATATTGTTTTTGCCTTTTTGCCAAGAGGATCGATTTCGGGCAATTTAAGTAGAATTGAATACAACATATTTACCGGAAACGAATTAAGTGTTTTGTGAACCCCGACTACATTTAATAAATAGTCTGCTTTATCCCTGTTGATATTGTACCTCTTTAATTCATCATAATCCAACAATGGTTTATCCACAAGTTCCTTAAAATCTTCATTGATATAGGCGGCTGTACAACATTTCGTAGGCTGGCTTTTTAAATTACTTTCCGTATTTAACCAGGCACTATTCCCCATTTTCCATTTAAGGTAGGACTTCATCCTATTTCCATAAACCGACCTGGATGACTTTGCATTATAAAACCAAATTGAAATAAAGCTGGATTCCGGTTCTGTATCTTTCTCTAAATTTTGTCTGAAGTATTCATCCCGATCTATCAACCGGATGATCTTTTCACTACTATTCTCTTTAAGTATGTTCTCAAAATCATCAATACTGGTAACAACTATCCTAGAATAACCATTTGTCAGAATTTCTAAAAACTCTTTATATCCATTTTTAAAATAATAATCGTCAATTTTATGCTTAAAATCATAGTTTTTCATATTGTAATCGGCATATTCCCTTTCACCCGTTACTGTTATTTTTCTTGGCAAAGATTCCACACCTAACCATTCAAGGTACCTTTTCCACTCATTCTCAGTAATCTCTTGAGATTTAAATTTCTTTTGTGAAGCAACAATCTTCCCTTTATTGTAACCGTAAATTTCTTCTATAAAGAAATTCCCATATTCTTTACCGAAGTATAATTCTTTAGCCAATTTTTTACTTCCTTTTTTATCAATCAAGGGAATAGCAGTACCAGTCCATTTAACACCAGGATTATTTTCGCTGTGGTAAATATTAAATAAATGCTGATTTAGCTCAATGATATCTGCAATTGTTGAATTGACTGAAGTATAATGGTTGATAAGAATTTCTAACACTTCTGTAAATTTATATTCTTTTATTTTGAATCTTTCAAAATTAAGTAATAAGCTGTTCGCAGATTTAGAGTTTGTTATTTCAATTAATTTTTCAACTAATTGCGAATTAATTATCTGGATCCCAAGATTTGTGGGTAGATCATATTTTGTGCTTGTATTCGGTAAAAAAATTGGTTTATTGAAACTCAGTAGATTCTTTGCTTTGTCATAGAATAAAGCCATGCTAGTTATCTCGCTTCCTTGCTCTACATGATTATAAATAGCAAATATTAAACTGGCATATTCATCAATTGACAATTGATCCTTTTTCTGCGCAACATCTTCAATTATCCCTTCAATCTTATAAGCTGCAGGATCTAAACTTTTTATAAAATTTTCAGTATCTTTAATATCACAGTAAAGTAATAAATCATGAAATCTGGTTGGACTAAGATATTTGGGAAAAACGAGTTCTTCATAATAAACAGGTTTATCATCATCATTCCAGTTTATATAATCATTTTTTATGGTCGGAAAGATTTTTTTCGATTTTATCGAAGTTTTAATCTCATTTTCAAAGTCATTGACATTAAATAAGTTGTTGAGCGATTGAAGATTAATAAGAGAAAAACTGAGAGGTTTGTAATTAACTTGATTCAATTCATTTCTAGCTATTCTTTCGACTGTTTTTGCTATTAAATCGGGGAGGAATGCCACTAATTTTCTATTATAATGATCCTCATCATCATCGATAATTAAATTTCGGTCTGCATTTAATTCAAAAGAGCCATGCAGGATACCTTTGCATTTTATAGGAACCTTTGTTCTGAAGTAAGCGTATATAACTTCTTTATTCTCTTCCAGATTATCCTGCCAGGCAAGGCTAAGCTGATACGATCTGTCGATATCTTCAAAATGACCTGATAAAGTGTTAATATTCCAGAATTTGCTAAGAGCGTTTCCATTAAAATACCGTTCTATTTTTATCTTTTCAGTTGAAATAACGGCTTTGTTAAAAACAATCAATTCACCATTTATATCAATTTCTATTTTCTGCAAATGGTTTAAAAATAATAGAACCTCTTCATCTAAATCTTGTTGAACCTGCTTTTTTACCTCCTCTATCGCCTTATCGTGCAGTTCAATCTGGATGATTGTATCGTAATGCTCCATTCCAGAAAATGGGATCACCTCCGCTGATTCAATGTCCGGGCATACAAGAGTTGATATCGGGGCTTTGTATTTTTTAATATTCAGTTCTTTGAACTGTTTTGTAAATTTCTTATCAGCTAACAGGACTGAAAGAACCTTTTTGCTGTATTCTTGTGAAAATGCAACCAGTAGATCGTGGCTTTTGATGGTCACCTTATTTGCCCAACTGAGTATTGCGCGGAAACCAAGTCCTTTGTTTCCGATTTGATTCTCCTTTGCCTCTTTTGGGCTTAAATGACTGTGGAAGATTGAATTCAAACCCGCTTTCGAGAATGGATAGCCAGTGTTTGCAATCGTTAGTAGATTTCCGGAAAGCCTAATTAATACTTTCTTCTCACCGACTGCTTCCGATGCTGCATCATCTGCATTCTGAAGCATCTCAAGCAATTGCCGTCCATAATAATTCTTCACATTCTCCTTCTCTCCATTGTACTCAGAGAACATCCTGGGCGGGCTCAATAAATAGACCTGGATCGTCGTTTCAATCTGGTTCTTTGCAATTTCCTGCATCGGAGTTTTCCGGGCCTTTGCCATGCTATGATTTATTTCTGGGTTTAGGTTGCCAATCCCTCACGTCGATCTTTCCCGTTACTGCATGGCTTATCAACGCTATCCGGTATTCCTGCATTAAATCTATTTGTTTTTGGAATTTGGAGATGAGAGTATCTATGGTCGAGGTTTCGCTTTTAATATAATCCAGGATAGATTGCTGTTCTATTATTCCTTCTGGAATAGGCAGATAAATATCACATACTATGGTGCTGTTCAAATGGGGATGCATAGAGCCAGTACGAATGCTTTCAAGAAGGCTATTCCCAAATTTTGATGTCAGAAGGTTTAATAAGTATTCCGGAATTACTTTTCTGGAGTTTGACTTTACAATTATTAAAGCATGACAATTGCAGCCATCAAATTCTTTAGGAACTAATCCAACATCCCCTGTCTTTGCCCCAGTTTGTGTTATTACAATATCTCCCGCTCTCAAAATAGAACGAGGATGCTCTCTTGACCAATTTTCATCGACATAATATGGTTCATTGAAAATAATTGTGTTTTGTTTGACATGCAGAGCTTGTATATAACGAACTCCCGTTTCTTTCAATATATTATTTGTAGGACCAACAAACCCATTAGTAATTCTTTTTGTTAAATTCTTCAGGCGTAGTTTTCTCCAATGTTCTGGTATCTCACCGACCCATTCAATTTCACTGGGTTTCATTGTGACATTAGGGTTTAATCCTTTGGTCACCGCGTTATTGATAATTCCGGCTTTCTGCTCTTTCAGCAATTCAATTTGTTTTTGGCGATTGGCTACGAAGCGGTCAATCTGGCCGGTTTTGTGATCGAGAAAACGGACGATGGAGTTTTGTTCCGATAGAGGAGGAATTGGTGTAAAAACATTTTTTATCGTATAGACACTTAGCCCATAACGTGTCATTCCGTTTGCGGATGATTCAAAATTTTGATTGAAATCCTTCGATTGGAAGAGTCTGAATAAATACTCACCTGTTAACTTTTTCTGAGCTTTAATTTGTGCTAAATGATATCCACACAAAACATTTTGAAAATCTTCAATAACCAATGCAGGAACAGCAATATCATCAACACTTTCTGAATCCTTCGTTATTATTACATCCCCTTTTTTTATTTTGAACTTCTTAATTTCATTATCATTTGCAGTTGCCTGCATAAATTCAATGCCACTGTGAATTTTTTCATTTTTATAAACATCAACATAATTACAAAGAAGAATAGGGGATTCTAAAAGTTCTGACACCTTATCAACATTACTAAATTGAATATCTCCATGAAATTTCAATTTTTCCAAATCCCAAGCGGTTGGAATTCGTTCCAGCCAATCAACTCCACTATATTTGTAGGCAGAGTACTTTTTCATTCCGTATCTTCTTTAATCACTTCAAGCAAATCCTCGGTCTGCAACTCCAGGTCTTCAATATCCTGCATGATCACACTCAGATCGCGCAAAGGTTTGTATTCATAGAAGAACTTGGTAAACGGAATTTCATAGCCGATTTTATCCTTTTCCCGATCCATCCAGGCATCGGGGGCGAAGGGCAATACCTCCTGTTCAAAATACTCATCGATGTTTTCCTTCCATTTGATGTTTTCACTGTCACGAAGGTCAGTATCTGGTAATGGTTTATTCTTCCAATCGCAAATTCTTCCTTTTTGTAATGGAACATCAAACGGGTCGGTAAAAACCACTTCGGCTTCCTCATCTTTCTCGCCCAGGGTGTCCCGGTACATTTTGAGCAACCCTTTGCTTGGTTGGTTTCCAAAAGCTTTTGCAAAGGCCATGAAGAAACTTACATCATGCATTTCTCTTGGTTTACCAATAAAACCAGCAAGTGATTTCAGGATTTTATCCTGGATTGCTTTTCCTTTTGCAATATCAGACTCAGCGGAATTCTTCTCTTTCTTTTTACTGGTTGCGAATTCTATAAACTTTGGATGAGCTTTGAGCAATTTAATTTTTTCATTCGTTATTTCGTAAGCCAATCGTAAAGGCCGTTCAACCGTGACTTTGGTGTATTTAAAATCAGTTACATCGAAAATTTTACTGATTTCTACTGATCGGGTGATTTTTTCTCCCGGTTTGTGCGGGTTCTCTTCTTCCAATTCAATACTATATTCCCGGTAGGCTTTATAAATATCTGTGATCAGGATGATGCCGTCATCGCTGATTTCGTATTGCTTTTTTCCGAGACTTTTAATTTTTTTGGTAAACTTTGAATGTACGGCGTTTATCAGTTGTACTTTGCCACGTCTGCCGGCAGGTTTGTTATTGTTCAAAATCCACACATACGTGCCGATACCTGTTCCGTAAAATAAATCTTTTGGCATGGCGACGATGCAATCAAGGAGATCGTTGGGGTCGTCCATGATCCAGCCGCGGATGTTGCTCCATCCGCCACCGGCATCACCATTAAACAAGGGCGAACCATTAAACACAATGCCGATGGTGCTTCCCTGCGGGTTCATTTTACTGATCATGTGCTGCAGAAACAAAAACGAACCATCACTCACATCGGGAGTTCCTGCCCCAAAGCGACCGCTGAATCCTTTTTCTTCGGCTTCATTTTCAACAAATTCACGCATGTTTTTCCAATCGTCGCCAAAAGGCGGGTTGGTGAGCATGTAGTTGAAGGTTTTTCCGATCAGCCTGTCTTTGGTAATGGTATTTCCGTGTTTGATGTTCTCGGCATCTTCGCCTTTCATCAGTAAATCAGATTTGGCGATAGCGTATGTTTTTTCGTTTATCTCCTGACCATAAACCCAGACATCAAGATCTTTATTGATCGATTCCTGAAGATAATCTTTAGCTGTGGTAAGCATTCCACCCGTCCCGCAACATGGGTCATAAATATTGATACCGGCACCTGTTTTTTTGAGTTTTTCCGTTTCATTGGCAAACACAAGGTTAACCATCAGCCGTACTATTTCCCTGGGAGTGAAATATTGACCCGCCTTTTCGTTGCTTGTTTCTTTCGATTTACGGATGAGGATTTCAAATATGGTTCCCATATCGTGATTGCTCACTTTGTCGGGGTGCAGATCGATTTTAGAGGAAACAAATTCTTTTGTAACGATTAAAAGTAGGTCTTTGCGTAAAAGTGTTTCGTAAATAGGGGATAGGCCTTTTTCCGGTCCGCCGCTGAAATTGAGCAGGATATCCTTGATGTTCTCACTGAATCCCTTCAGGTATGCGTCAAAGTTTACTCCAATATTATTGATGTCTTTTGTAAGACCAACCAAAGTATAATCCGATTTGTTGTAAAAATTCTGTCCTGATGCCTGCTTTAAAAGCTGGTCAAGTACTTCCGCTGTCGCCTTATCCTTGAATTTCTCATTGGCTTTCACCACATTTTCATGGGTTCCTCCCAAAACGCAATCAATGCGTCGCAATAAAGTAAAAGGCAGAATTACGTCTTCGTAGTCTTTCTCTGCGTATTCATCGCGGATATGCTCTTTAATTCCCCAGATGAAATCAGATATTTCGTTGTGGTTTACCATTATTTATTAGTCAGATTTCGTTATGCAAATTAAGGAGATTTATCGTTTGTTCCGGAATTAACATGTTACCCAATTTCAAAAATAACTTTCATATTAATCCCAAATCACTGCATGGGAGATTACATCCTTATTTCACGTCAACACATTTTGCATGATTAGTCTGATCCATTCCGGAGCAAGACGTAAATCATGTTTCAGATGCGAAGTTTTTTCTTTTTTCAGTAAAAACTGAATTTCCTCTATTTCATTGACTGACAATTTATCCTTGCCAGCGGTTTTTAAGGCCTGTATAACGAGGCTGCTAATGGCTCCAATAGCGGTCAAATTTTTAGGGCTGGCTCTTTTAAAAGTGATGATTCTATTACCCACTTTAACTTTTCTGGAAGTTCCATCGGTAAGATACACCAGGTTCATGGGTACCTGAGTGGATAGACCAAGCCTGTTCAGGGCATATACTCCTGTGGGAATAATCCGGGCTTTGTCTCTCCTTGCGATGGCTTTGGCAATCGCATCAATGCCCGGGGTGACTTGGCCAATCACAGGGTCTATCTCCGGTCTTACATAAATGCCTGTAGCAATTCTTACCAGTTCGCCATATTTCACAAGACGTTGCAGCGCTTTACGGATAGCTTCTGAATTGCCTTGTGAAATAAAATCATCAATAAAAAACAGCGAACCCCTTTTGGCTTTTTTTATTTTTATAAGTACTTTATCTGTAGTATTATTAGCCATGGAATATAAAATATAATGTCCCGAAATTAGTAAATATCTGGGACACCAAAGTTAATTTTATGCAAAAGAAAACCGGCCCGACAGACCGGCTTTCTTGAATTTGACTGCAATGCATCTTCATCCGCAAAGGAATAGAGCCGGTCATCGCCCATTATAAAGTGATCAAGCATGTCAATATCCAGCAGAATGCAGTAATCCTTTATCTTTTTTGTGATTTTATTGTTGGCTTCCAACAAACGCCAGTAAACGAAAATACTGGCAAATGTTTGAAATTGAGATTTTATTCATTCTTCTTTATCTATCTTAAAAATTCAGTTTCGAATTGCATGGCTGGTCAAGTTGCACCCGGATGGGTTATAAGATGGTTCCAACCGCTTACAGAGTAAAATTAAACATAACTCCGGAATCAGGTGTAATTGCACCGGTATCATATTTAAATACCACGTATTGAGATAATTACAAAATATCCTTATAAATATAAAAAAGCCCCGGTACCGACAGCTATCGGTGCCCGGGGCTAGGATTCTACATGGCACCTTCGTCAGCGAAGGAATAAAACCGGTCATCACCGACAATGATGTGATCCAGGACAGCCACATCGAGCAGCAGGCCGCAATCCTTGATCTTTTTGGTGATTTTATTGTCGGCTTCGCTTGGTGTGACTGCCCCCGATGGGTGGTTGTGCCCGAGCAGTATGGAGGTTGCATGCTGTTCAAGACAAATCTGAAATATCTTTTTCGGATCAACAACGGTCCCGGATATTCCACCTTCGGAAATTTTAACTTTCTTAATGACCCTGTTTGCCCTGTTCAGCAATAGAAGCCAGAATTCTTCATAAGGAAGGTCGCCCATCAGGGAATGAAAGATTTCAAAGGCATCCTGGCTCTTTGATATCTTGTTTTTGAAGATCACTTCTGATTCATTCCGTCGGCGGGCCAGCGCAAACATGGCAGCGATCTTGACGGCACGTTTTTCACCGATGCCTTTTATTTTCTGAAGGTCTGAAACGCTGAACTTCCAGAATTCGCACAGGTTATTTCCACAGATTGACAATGTTTTCATTGCAATGTCAAGGGAATTTTCCCCGGAAACACCTGAACCAATGATAATACTTAAAAGTTCTGCGTCTGACAAGCTGCCGTTGCCCTTGAGCAGGAGTTTCTGACTTGGCAGGTCGTCTTCTGCCCAGTAGCGCATAGGGATTCTGTTCTCGTAAGGATTGCCGTCTTTCCTGGTAAGTTCCGGGTTCATGATCATTTTTTTCATAGTAGATTAGTTTTTAGCGGCCCAGGGCCGCAGTGAGTAAATGAAATTTGCCGGAAGAGAGAATGCGGAGTGAAAATTTTAAGCAAACATCCAGGTCAGATTGTTGAAAAGAATCTGAATGAACCTGAAAGGCGATGAGTTCCATCAGGAGATCGTGTTTAGCGAAACAATATTTTCACGAGCATAACTTTGTGAATTTCGATTTACTACAGGGTAGGGTTTTGCAACTTTTTCTAAAAGTCGCCCCAAATGTGCTTTTTCCGCACTGACTTCTTTTTTGCAAAGCATTTTTCTTTGTCTGGATTAGGAAAGAAAAAAGCGCAATGAATAGGCACGGAATTAAAATTGTCAGAAACTCCCGGAGTTACAATTTTTCAGAGTGATTCATTTTAACAGATCTGATCCGATAGCAGTATCAGAAAATCCCGGATTTATACTGCGGATCACCTTAATGGAGCCATTGCGACCATAAAAAAAGCTGTCAGTCCCGAGTATCGGAACTGACAGCTTCGCTGAATGCATTTAATTTTTTATTGAGAATTGCCCCTGGAACTCTTTCAGTTCCCAATCGAACTTTTCAGGATCGGAGGCAATGATTTCTTCTGTGTAACCAGGGTAGTAAATCTGATCCATCATTTCGGAGAAGATTTCAACGATTGACTGTTCTTTTGTTGTTTCGGCTAAAGCTTTCATAAGGCGTTTGTTTTAAGGTTAGAAATGAAATTTTTTACGCCAAAGGCAACTACCGAGAATAATAAATAATGTCAATGGGTTAGGGTCACTCCAGCGAATGCAGGATGAAAGAACTCAACGAGCGACAGTTCCATCAGGAGGTCGCCCTTGACAGTTTTAAGCTGTACCAGGTCCAGACGGTACTTTTAAAGCGAATTATCCGCAGGTACCTTCGTAGCAAAATTTCGAGCTAAACTGTGCGTCGGCCAGATGGGGTTTCTTTTTTGCCAAGCTTATTTCTTTAGCCGTGGCTTGTAAAGAAAAAAGCGGCCGATTTTGGTTTTACATGTAAAATTTCGTTAGTCATTCATCTTTAACGGTTTAGCCGTTTGAATACCCCCGAAATTTTACTTGTACCTCACGGAGTGCCCGCCACGCCCTATCGGGAAATGCAATTGCACAAAGGCTTTTTTAGGGATATATGAATTGATAATGAATACTTTATGTCTGGAACAGGGTGTATAGGTAGGCGGTTTGCTCCCCCAGGCAGATGGTTCTTTTGCTTCGTTTCTTGACATCCGCACCAAGAAAAGAAGTTCGGTGAATTTGAAAGTAACAAAAATATTTTATCATCTCCTTGATATTTTGAATTATAAGGGTGTAAATGCACACTTATAATATCAAAATGTCCACAGAGTGCACGCCCCGCCCTATCGAAAATTACAATTGCAGTGAAGCCTTTTTTAGGGATATATGAATTGATACTATATATATTAGGTTGCAGATAAGATCAGGAATGAAGGGGAGATGCTCCCCTTCATCTATCAGAATGCCTTCTATCTGAAACTTTGGAAATGGATCCCCTAATCGGAATCAGTGTATTCGACTTCTGTAGGGTCCCCGGCGGCTAACAGGATGTCCTTGTACTCAGCAATTGGAGAAGCATCGATCAATGCAACCACTTTTCTGTGCAGCTTCAATAGTGCTTTCTGGGCTTTGGTATCAATGAGCTTGAAATATTCCGATTTGAGAAATGAATAATTGACTGAGAGAAGTTGAACAGGAGGCTGGATCTTCGATGGATCAGGTAACCCCGTATCTTCTTTATCAAGATTATTGGCCTTGATAATTCTGTTAAGAAATCTGTTAACAGCATCGAAATCATTCATTAATTCTGCCTTCCGGAGGGATTCTATTGCCCATTGTGTAACCATATTGCGAACAAACTGACGGTCCATGCCACCAATGGGGCCAAAACACCGGGTGCAATTGTAGACATCCCGGTAAGCCTGCATCTTGGAAATACCGTGAATTTTCATGAGCATTTTAACCACATCCCTTTCAACCCCATTCTGGTTGATCAATATGGAATAAGCAGTTTCAAGACGGAAACGGATTTGGTTATCATGCTTGGATAATTTTATTTTATCTGACTGATAATATAATCTGATCCGTTCAAGTGTTTTTTCTGAACCCAGGTTTCTCATTGGTCTTCAAATATTTGATAATAATATGAATTGATCTCATGCCGGGAAAACTGAATCGGTCTTATTGGATTCTTCTGTTCATCAAAAACTCGTTGAAGTCTTTGTGATCCGGATAGAGTATCGGTGCCCAATCACAGATATGTTTATAACTGGTCATTAGGCTTTGTGTAGCGGTCCTTCCGGCCTGGTCATTGTCAAGAAGAAGGTTAACTTCATATGTGCCTACAAGTTCAGCTTCGATCTTTGGAAGAAAAGATAAGGAGTTCAATATGATCGTTCTGTAACTTGGAACCTGCCTGTAAAAGGTGCAACAGGATAAGTAATCCATGAATCCTTCAAATACATTGAGTTTTGAATTATCCTTTCCGCGGATCGTTGTAAAATATTTTGGACTTGAACCGGTTTTAAAGTAAGCGCTCCGTAATTCATATCCACCCTTGTCATTTGCAAATGCCAGGGCGAAATACTGCTTCCCATGAACGGTATAATATGCTTCCTTAAGAATCCGGCGGGCGAATGGCATTAAAATCTTCCGGGATCTGAGGTACTGAATCAGGGCCGGGTTTGCCAACGGCTGAATGCGATCGATTTTAATACGGCCTGAATCATCCAAAGGTTCAAAGCGATGCTCCCCTATGGGATAGGAACTGCCGCCAATATGTGCTAAAGCTTCCGGCACCGAATAATTGTTCAGCTTTATTACAAGGTCAATGAGATTGCCGCCTTCACCGGTTCCGAAATCATACCAGAGATTCTTGTTCAGGTCTACCTTGAAACTGGGGGTTTTTTCCTGTCTCAAAGGACTTTGGTACCATGCACTACCATATTTAACCTTCACAGGTAGGTGACTATTCTGCTCAAGATAATCGAGAATATGAGTTTTCTTTGTTTTTGTGCAATAGCTGGTGTATCCTGAATCATCGTCTTTCTTCATAAAAAATTATTTTAAGGGTTTTTGATTTACTGATTTACTATTTTATTAATGTCTTGATTTGTAATTATATATGTCTGTAAAGGTTGGTAGAAGAGGTAAATTTACCTCCTATTTACTATTGATTTACCTTCGATTTACTTAGATACATCAGTGTTTTAGCGTATTAGTAAACAGGTAAACGATTTTCCGGAAAATTTAAATTTTCGATTCGACAAACTCACGGGTCACTGTATAATATTTTCCGGTAGTCGTGGTAAATGAAATCTTGGAAACCATCATTTGAGCCCCATCCTCATAGTTGTCAGTAATGGAAGGAAATTTGAATTTATTATTTTTTGATTGAGGAAGTTTCCATTCCTCTTTAAGTATATAACCGAGCTGCGATGCCAGGCCTGTAATTTGTCTCAGGGATTTCTCAAGCTCATGGGCCAGTCTGACCGGTGTTACATGAATTTCATCCCCTGATACTTCAAAAGCAAAAATGTCTTCGAACCACCTTAACAGTTCCTTTTGAATAATGCTGCGGGTGTGGATCCTGATTCTGGTGAGCGCCTCAGTCTCGTAAACCTTAGGATCAAACCATAACCTGCTTTTCTTGGGATAGACCATTTGACGAGTCTTTAACATATAAAGGAATGCCGGGATTTCATTTTCCAGGTGGGTCATTAATTCCGGAATGAAATCACCGGGAGTAAGTTCCGGCACCTTCACTACAAAAAACCGATTGTCATCCTCATCCATCTTTATAAAATTATCCTCCGTGTTGCTTGACAGGATTAATTTTCCGAAGAAATCCATCCGGATCGTATCCCTGCCTTTAGCTTCCATGTTAATTGAATCGGTTGTTGTAAGCCGCTTGATCTTTTCCTTTATGATGGTCTTATCGATAAAAGACTCGTCAATGCAAACAATCAGCTTGCTTGCATAGAGAGAATTAAAGTTGGTGCTGAATTCCTCATTTCCCAGGATGATGGCATTTCGTCCGAAAATGGAACAAAGCCAATTCATATAAGTGGATTTGCCGGTCTCCTGTATTTTCGAGACAAGACAGATGACCGGAAGATTCTGGGTAGGGTTTTCGTAAAGGATCTTAAGGTAGTCCAGAACGATATCAAGTTTGTCCTGGAAGATCCGGGAGAGGAATTTCATGGTAATGGTCACATCCCCCGGCGCCGGTGCATATTTCATCTGCTCATAGAGATTATAATATGCATCGCCGTTATGAATGTGCTCTTTTAGGTAGGTTTCGGAATTGTCCGGGATGTTTACAAAAGCCACATATTTATTGATGTACCTAAATATCTCCTTCCCGAAGTCCCCCATAATTGCACCTTTTCTCCAAAGCTGCTGAACTGGTGTACTTTGTTTGCGGGCATTGAGAATATGGCTCAAGCGGTAATAGTCTGTTGCAACCCGTATGTATTTTTCTCCCTCACGCATAAGGATTGACGACATATCATCGGGCTGCTCCTTCTCAGAAACGGAAACAGAAGTATGTTTAGACCTTCTTTCCGGAAAAGGTTCATGATTCTTTCTAAGTAATATTTGTTCATTATTCATATCTTTGTACTTGAGAGTTAAGATTTTAAAAGTCAGTTCACAGATTACGACAAAAGCCCGTTCCTGCGGGCTTTTATCGTTAGATTAATTAGGACAAGGCTTGAAACGTTTTGCATTATTGTTCCAGTTTTTTTCTGAAAATAATACGGCGACGGTCCAGTCTATTTTTTTCCTCTTGTATGTAGGATCTTTTAAGGCATAAATAACTTCTCAAAAGTTCTTTTTTCCCCTTTTTATTTAGCTCCCTGAAAAGGCGGTCGCTTTCCCTGTCCAGAATATTATTGTTCACCAGGTACTTATACATCCTTTTTGTCTCAGACAGAATCGTCAGTTGCGAATTAAAAAGTTGATCAAGTTCACGTAAATGTTCCATGATTAGTTGTTTTTCTGATTACAGAATATGTGAATTAATTTCCCGGTCGGAATTCCTAAGAAGCTGGTAAACCAGGTTCCCGAAAAGGAGCGGATCAGGATCCGCGCTTTCTTACCAGGTATGATTCTGCGTCGGCTTTGATCTCGGAAATTGTTTTTTTTCTGCCGGACAAGATCCAGGCAACAAGTTCCTGTTTTGAGAAATAGAGACGTTTTCCCCGCTTGCAGACAGGAACTTCAGAGCGCTGAACCAGACCGTAGACTGTCGGGACAGTGAGATGAATAATCTCGGCTGCTTCCCGGATGGTCAATAGTTTATCCTCTTCGGGCTCGGGAGTATTGGTTTGTGAAAGTAGAAGCCGTTCGATGTTTTCGAGCTTCTCATAGAGCTGTGTAACAGCCTGGGGTAATTTTTCAAATGTCATTTCCATCGCTACATGATTTAATTGTTAAACATGCGGCAATGGTACAGTGACCTTTAGCAGGGTTACAATATGGCTGGGAGCAACCTGGTTAAAACCCGGTTAAGATTTTATAGTTTAGTGATGATATATTTTCTGGTTGCTTTATCCTCCCGGACATTCAGAATGGGCTTTTTGCACTTATCTTTCGTTGTTGAAAGGATTTCATTCAGGTATTCCAGGTTGAATATTTTTACTTGATCCCGGTAACGGAATTGAAAGTTCTGGCTTATCCAAAGCTCAAGTTCCTTCTTCTGACAACCCCTAATGAAATCACAATCGTATAATTGCTTGAACGCGTCTGCAAGGCGGTTCCCGTTATCCAGGAATAAGAGAGGTTTGGGAGCATTCTCACTGCCATCTAATAAGGCAAAAAACGCAATCTGGTCTTCAACCGAGAAGAAATCCTTGAGAATCTCGAAAATTTCACTTCTTGATTCTGATGCAAAGACTGGCCTTATCCCAGGCAGTTTGAATTCATATTTTTCTTTGATTGATTTTCCAAAGTCCAATATCTCCGCTCTCTCTGTTGTTGGTTCCAGATTGATAACGTCTAAATTGAAAAACCGGTCATCACAAATTTCAATGAAGGGAATATGGTAGAGATTACAATACTCCTGGATTACAACAAATAATAAAGAAAAGAGATAATGGGCCCTGACTTCGGAAATTCCTTCATCATCAGATTCGTATTGACCCTCAAACCATATCGGAGACAATAATTCATCGGTAATCAAATCTACCGGTTCGATATTCTTGAAATTTTCGGAGATTATAATGACCCGGTCAAGTTCATCAACGTAAAAGGTGATCAGATCCTTCTTCTCCTGGAAGGTAGGTTTTGTCAACAGGTTCATCCCAAGTTCTCTTCTGAAGGGTTCGACGAACTCCTGTTGAAAATCGGTATCCATCCCTGCCAGAATCTCTATTTTCTTTTCATCAGGATCATGGTAACAGGAAAGTATATTCAGGCATTTATCCAGCTCTTCGGTTTTCATTGGCTAATAAATATATTGGTATTTTCTCTATGATCTTTTTCATAATCCTCGTTGGCTCCTGATTTTATTCATCCGGTCAAGAGAATTACATCATTCTACCTGCCAGGAATAACCGGCCTAATTCAGTCAATTTATACTGTTGCTCAGGATCAGTGGGCTTATCTGGTTTTTTCATGCTGATCAGTCCAGCCTTCTGTAATGGAATCATATAGTTTTCCCTGAACGTTTGCCTTTTTTTATAATTCATCCAAGCCATCAACTGCTCAATTCCTGTTTCATTGCTGGTAAGAATAAGAATTGACAACAAGTATCTTATCTTCTTATGAAGAAGGTTGGCACCTTTTTCAGACCAGCTTGGCACCTTTATAATTTCTTCTTTAACAAGTATCTGTTTATCAGGCCATTTCAATTCTTGAAGCTTGGCACCTTGCTGATGCCAGGTTGGCACCAGTTGTAAAAGAAGATCTTCCCATCCTGCTTCAGCAATAGATGGATCCAAGGCAATATGCCTTAGTCCTTTTTCAAGATGAGGGAAAACTTCATCAGGGAGTTCAAGCCAATGTTTAAACTTAGAAGCGAATACATCCATTTGTAAAGAAACCAAAGGGATTTCTGTACGGAAAAGATCATCTTCAATAAACAAGGGTACTGCACCTGGGATATAAAACGATAAATATTTTCTAGTGTTCCTCACACCTGAACCAATCTCATCAGCCCAGCCCAAAGCCGTGAAAAATCTGCGAATGTTTGGATTTTTAGGGTATGGATTGAACCGGTCAAGATTTAACGGTCCGTGGAAAATCGGTCTGTTGGGGTTTGTAAGCACAACAGATTTTTTGTTGATGATCAACTCAGAAGAATATCCATTTCTATATTCTCTATGAACGATGATATTTGCAATTACTTCCCGGAAGATCATACTGCGTAAATCCTTTCTTTGCTCGTCCTCCATGTAGAATTTTTCCGGAAGGTGGCGTTGAATAAACTCCATGAGCTGCAAGTATGTATCAATCAGATTTGTTCTGATGGTTATCCTGTCATCATACCTATCAGGATTCGATATACGAACCATCGCTTCTACCTTATAGGCTGGAAGAATGCTCTGAATTGTTATGTCTTTCCCAAATATCAGCGCTGCGGCCAGTGTTAACCCTTGTTCTCCGGTTTGAAAATCGGTCCGATATAACAATGAATCTGAAAGGATTTGCTCATTGGAGGCTGAAACCCAAGGATGAGTTGACCGGAAACCACGGATGATCTGGCGTGATTTATCAAAAAGATCTATATTCAAGTCATCTAAGGAAAGATGTTTTATTATTTCCGCTTCGGTATAAAATTTTTCCTTTTTTTTATGAAGGTCTCCGATTGCATTCCGGTTGTTTGTAATATCAATGTCTGCATCTCCTTGTCTTAAAAATATTTTGCCGCCATGATCATGAATCTGAGAACTGGCCGAAATCTGTAAAATTAAAATTTGGCCAGCTACATGTCTAAACCTGAAAATCGGTTGAAGAAACGTGGGATTTATGCAATCCCGGTTATTCATTGAAGTAGTAATATTTGTCAAGTACTCTTCGAGCTGCTTGTCATTCAGTCCCACAACATTTCCTTCATCATTTACACCCAGGAGAATTGTGCCTCCATCAGTATTGGCAAAACTGACGATAGTCTCATAGAGACTTGCAGGCACATTGTCCTGAGCTTCTTTAAATTCAATTATTGTCCCTTCTTTCTGAGCAAGAATTTTGTCTACATCTTCATTAGTCATAGTGGTTTCAATTATTATTAAGCGTTGTAATAGCCGATTTTTCCTTATTTAAAGTTTCGGTAGGACGTGTGAATGTCATGAGGTTTTTCATAAACTCCTTCTTGTCCTTATCTTCAAATCCCGCGAAATAACTTTGAGTGGTTCTCAGGTTAGTGTGACTCAAGGATTCGCTGACGAATTCCATCGTTGCTCCGTTACGAATAGCATTCGTGGCAAAGCTGTGTCGTGCCCAGTATGAGGAAATCTTTCCGGTGATCCCATTGTTCCTCGCCAGGTTCTTCAGATTTTGATTTACGAACCTTGTAAAGTTCTTTGTCATCAAGAACTTTGTTTCTTCATCCTGGTCGTCTGAAACAATAGGGAAGATCAGCTTTTTCGGTCCCCTATCCTTGTTGCCATATTTATCAATGACATATTTCACATGATCGGTAATGTATGCCGTTACCGGTTTTAAATGCGTCTTGCCTGTATTGATTGTCTTAGCACGGTAAAAGATCAATGTGTCTTCCTGGAGGTTTTCCCAGCGAAGCATTGCAATATCTTTTAAATTCATGCCATTGCATGCATACGAGAAGAACCAGAAATCCCTGGCCTTTTCCTGCTCCGGGATCCTTGGCGTAGCAAAGAAGAGTGTATTTAGCTGGTCACCAGTCAGGGCCTTTTTTACTCCTTGGACTGCGGGAAGCTGGTACTTGTTTTTTCCAAAGGGGTATATCTCAGGATCGATGTCTTTTTCTGCAATAGCATTATTGAAGACGGTCCTCAATACCCTGAGATAGATTGAAATCGTAGTGCGGGATAAAGGACATTCCCTTAACTCATGCGACCGTTTCAGAGGTTTTTTCCGGTGCAACATGGCAAACTCATATTTGGTAAGCCAGGCAGGAGTAATTTCAGAGAAAAACATTTTTGTCGGCTTATGACCGGTAAGACTTTCTATGTAATCCTCAATCGACTTCTTACTCAAACTATAATTGTATGCATTTGCAAACTGGTTGTTGGCTTTAAGTTTAATGATCGCTTGATCATAATGATACAACAAGTTCTGAGTGTCACCTTTTTTTCTGAGGTACTTTCTTTCGAACTGTTCGAAAGAAAAGGGAGTGATCTTTCCGGCGATCTCATTCAGCAAAGAATCAAAAACCTGCAATTTCTGTCTTTCTTCGTGGTAATTCTTATGAGCCTTTTCAGCTTTCCAGGCCTTCTTAAAATCATCTTCCGAATACTCAAATTTCGTAGGATAAAGTCTTGCGATTTTGGTCAGTGTGTGATAAACACGTATTTTTACCGGATATTTATGGTTGCTTTTTTTCCTTCGGGCATCGAGAAATAACGATATAATAAATTCCTTTTCCATATGTTGGGATGGTCAAAACAGGTCAGATTATTTGCACAAAATTTGCATTATTTTATCAAAAATAATGCAAATTTAACGAATAATAACCAACAAACGGGAAAGTTGATAACTTTTGGAAACACCAGTATATTCAGTGCCCGCACGCAATAAATGGGTAAAAAATAGTAACCCTTTTCGCCCCTTTGGGAGCAGGAGGTCGCAAGTTCGAATCTTGCTACCCCGACTTGAAAATCAACCACTTACAATGAATTTTGTAGGTGGTTTTTTTTTGAAGTACACACAAAAGAGTTTGGCTTACCTAACTAGT
>Ga0247841_10001838_pt1 | contig 44589 bp, 39 predicted proteins | sample LaCruzMarch2015__2_FD_192410 | JGI IMG/M metagenome (GOLD analysis project Ga0247841, IMG submission 192410) | Freshwater microbial communities from meromictic Lake La Cruz, Castile-La Mancha, Spain - LaCruzMarch2015_18m | ecosystem: Environmental > Aquatic > Freshwater > Lake | place: Spain... | reverse complement strand
CATGATGCGACCTATCACGTTGAATCATAATTGTTTACGGGATATGAAGTCCAAGCTTCCCTAAGTCATCAGCTCAACTAAAAATACGATAGGAAGCATGTACTCCAAATCCCTGCAACTTTTCGCACAGCCTCTACAGACAGCGTTCGGAAATTAAATCAGATAGGGAAATCCGGTTCAGATTGCTTCATCTTGATTAGAAAAGGAAGTCTTATGAAAGTACTGATATTGTTAGCTTTGTTTGCTGGGTGCCTGCTCTATGGTGCATCTGTGGCTGAAATCACCAAAACCGGTGAATATCTCTATGGCAGAGGTGAAGCTAAAGATTTTGACCAGGCGGATAAAAACGCAATCAAGGACTTGGTCAGCCAGATTTCCGTGCAGGTAAAATCATCTTTTACGGACATCCTGACCGAAGAAAATGGAAATGTGGATGAGTTTTCTCAAAGCGTGGTGGAAACCTATTCCAATACCAGCCTCCAAGCTGCGCTCAGAGAAGTGGACACTGCTTCCAAACCGGGTAAAACCATAATCTACAGATATATTGCCAAAACTGACCTGAGCAAGCTGTTTACAGCCCGTGAACGCAAAATCAAGGAATATGCTCAAAACGGTTTTGCAGCGGAGCAGGACTTGCGGATTGGCGATGCGCTGCGCAATTACTACTGGTCACTTGCCTTGCTCCGCAGCCATCCCGACCATAATAAAATCTCCTGTTCCCTTGAAACTGAGGGCAAAGATTGCCTTTTAATTTCCAAATTGCCGGATGCCATTAACCGCATTCTTGCCAATCTGACCATAGAGCTGAAAGATATTGACCGCTTGGATGACGAAAAAGTGTTTTTGCTCAAGCTGAATATCCTCTATCAGGACAAGCCTGTGCAAAATTTGGATATTTCTTATTACCGGGGTGACGGCTGGTCTGCCAATATCGGCTGCAAAGACGGTCTTTCCGCTATAGAATTGAGTGGTGCTGAATCTCCCAAGCAAATCAGACTGCGAGTGGAATATCGCTTCAGCTCAATGCGGAATATCGATAACGAAGTGCGGGAAGCTCTGGAACTGAATAATCCCACCTTCCCCAATGCGGAGTTTAACCTCAAAATCAATACTAAGCAAGCCAATGATGCAGACGATATAGATACAAAAGTATCGCTAACAGATACTAATCCCGTCATTCCAGCGAAAGCTGGAATCCAGAAAAACCCAAACAGCACCTCAGAGTCTGTCATTCCTGCGAAAGCAGGAATCTTAAACCTTAAACCCTACTCCGACCAAGTGCAGCAAATCACCAACGCCATCAAAAAGAAAAACTACCCTTCTATCCGAGCCAGCTTCACAGACAAAGGCTGGGACAGCTTTCAGACCATCGTGGCGTATGGCAAGGGGCAATTGCTCAATAATGACCTCAACCTCACTGTCACAAAATCCGGCGGAGAAATAACCGTCCGTGAAGTGCCGATGCTGTTCCGCTTTGCCAATAACAACCGCCAGTTTGTGGAAAAGCTGGTCTTTATCTTTACTCCTGATGGCAAAGTCGATGCTGTCACTTTTGCTTTGGGTGATAAGGCTGTTGAGGATATAAATAAAAAGACAGGCTGGACCCAGGAAAGCAAAGAACAGCTTATCCGCTTTATGGAATATTACAAAACGGCATATTGCCTCAAAGACCTGTCATTTCTGGAATCGGTCTTTGCAGATAATGCTTTGATTATTGTGGGCAGAGCCTTGCAGCCTGATAATACTCCAATTGATAATATGTATAAAAAGCTGGGCACGAAATTTGAATATACCCGCTATGACAAACAAACCTATCTCAAAAACTTGAAATCGTGCTTTAATAGTAATGAATATGTCAATCTCGGCTTTGAGGATAATATCGTCAAAAAAGTCAATGGCAATGAGCAGGTCTTTGGAGTTCAGATTGCGCAGAACTGGTATTCCACCAATTACTCTGACAAAGGCTACCTCTTTCTGATGCTGGATTTGAACGACCCTCAAAAGCCAAAAATCTATGTCCGTAGCTGGCAGCCTGAGAAAAATCCCGATGGCAGCATCATCGGACTCAAAGACTTCCAGATGGAATGAGTGGAGATTTTACCACGGAACACACGGAAGGGCAACCACAGAATTAACAGAAAAGCATATAGATAGACTGAGATTTTTAACGCAAAGGACGCAAGAGACGCAAGGAGCACCTGATTTATCAGGTAGGTACACCAGATTTATCAGGTTTTTACCGACTGGTTTTTATAGAGCAATAAGCTTATCTGCAATATGCAGTATAGTCCGGTAATAGAGTCCGGTAGGACGAAAGTATATAACACGGCACGGGAGTGCCGTGCCCCAGTACAAAAGGACAATAAGTCCGGTAGGACGACACTCCCTGATGATACACGGCTGATGGAGTTGTGCCGTCCTACCGGACTGGATAGGTTTTTGGGTTCACTGTTCACGGCACTCCCGTGCCGTGTTATATAGTTCCATCCTGACGGATTACCTTTACACACAACCCAAAGGGCTAATCTTAGTATCATCCTACCGGATTACTAAAATATACCTATCTGGTTTTATTAACAGTAGCACGCAAGGAGCACCTGATTCATCAGGTAGGTACACCAGATTTATCTGGTTTTATCAACAGTAGCACGCAAGGAACACCTGATTCATCAGGTAGGTACACCAGATTTATCTGGTTTTTTACCAAGCCTATCAAGCCAAGCTCTGCACACTACAAACCGTTTAAAAACGGTGGTCCTGCCATATAAATATGGCGCTCCAACGGGTGCTGTGTAACTTCCTGCTTGACAATAAAATTACCTGCATAAGAATAGATATTGGTGAAAAGTTACAAGAATAATGCTCACCCAAAAGAAGGAGACCCGGATGAAACCCATTATTCTGCTCCTTGTCATATTTGCCCTGCTCTCCTGCTCTGAGCGTAAACCCAATAACCCGGTTGACCCTCAGATAGATATCAGCTTCTGGACTCCGACAAATCTGCAAATCACCACACTTTCCCAAACCTCGGTTAAACTCACTTGGACAGACCATTCAGCAGGTGAAGCCACTTTTAATATTGAAAGAAAAATTGGAACCGGAGCTTATACCTTAGCCGGCAATACAAACACAACTCAGTTTACTGAAACAGATCTACTGCCCAATATTAGCTACCAATGGCGGGTTACAGCCTTTGCCGATGAAAATGCAAGCAACTCCTCAATAAGCAATACCTGGCAAATGACTTCTGCTATTTGGGCGCCGACTAATCTTACAACTACAACACAATCTCCAATCTCTGTCAGGTTAAACTGGCAAGACAATTGCTCATTTGAAGACGGTTTTAAGGTAGAACGTAAGACAGAGTCAGGCAGTTTCAGCGTAATTGCTGTAGTCTCAGCGGATTCGATAAATTATACAGATACAAATTTATCTACCGATACTCAGTACACTTATCGGGTAAATGCTTATGCTGGTCAAAGTGAAAGCAACTATTCGCTAACAGTTATTTGGGGATATATATCAGCTCCCATCTTCAATCCTACAGGTGGAACATATACTTCAGTTCAAACAGTATCAATTAGTTGTGCAACAAATGGGGCTGATATAAGATATACAACAAATGGAAGTATCCCAACCACAACTTCAACCTTATACTCAACTCCGATAGCCATATCAAGTAACACACATTTGAAAGCTCAAGCCTATAAAACAGGATATAATCCAAGCACAATAGCTACAGCAGACTATATAATTTCCAGTATTCAAACAGTTGCAACTCCTATTTTTAATCCACCGGGTGGTACTTATACCAGTACTCAAAATGTTGCTATCAGTTGTTCTACAGGCTCAGTTAAGACATATTACACAACTGATTACAGCGACCCAACCCAAGCATCAGTCGTTTACACATCACCGATATCCATATCAAGTACAACAACATTAAAAGCGAAATGCTATAAAACTGGATGGAATCCGAGCGCAATATGCACAGCAATTTATACAATTTCCGTTACTCAAACTGTAGCAACTCCCACTTTTAATCCACCGGGTGGTACTTACCCCAATGCTCAATCAGTTACAATCAGTTGTTCTACGAGCGGGGCAACGATAAGATATACAACCAATGGAATCGACCCGACTTCAACATCAGCTCTGTACTCAACTCCGATAATCATATCAAATAACACAACTCTGAAAGCGAAAGCCTTTAAAACAGGCTGGACGCCATCTGCCACGGCGACGGAAGTTTACACGATAAATATACCTATTCCTGCCAACTTTGTTTTGGTAGCTGGCGGTACATTTAACAATGGCACTTCCAATGTAACACTGAACAGTTTCTACATCGATAAGTATGAGCTGAATCAGTCTACTTATCAAGCTGTGATGGGAACTAATCCATCAAATTTCCCCGGTGTAACCAATGGTCCTGTGGAGCAAGTCTCTTGGTTCAATGCCATCGAGTACTGTAATAAAAGGAGCATCAACGAAGGTCTTATTCCCTGCTACAGTTACAGCACCTACGGCACCAATCCTGCTACCTGGCCCGGTGGGTGGAATACAAGTGATAGCAATCACACCAATGTCGCCTGCTCTTGGACAGCCAACGGATACAGACTTCCCACTGAAGCAGAATGGGAGTTTGCCGCGCGGGGTGGTAACCTGACGAACAATTACACCTATAGCGGAAGCAACACAATAGACGGCGTAGCTTGGTACAACTCTAACTCCGGCAATACAACTCATACCGTAGGCACCAAGACGGCTAATGAATTGGGCTTATTTGATATGTCCGGCAACGTCTGGGAGTGGAATTGGGACATCTATGGCAGCTATCCATCAGGTGCGCAGACTAATCCGCATGGTGCTGTGAGCGGGTCTGACCGGGTGAGGCGCGGCGGTGGCTGGGATTTCGTTGCCTACTACTGCACCGTTTCCTATCGTATCAACTACTATGCGACTTACAGCTACGACTATATAGGCTTTCGCCTCTGTAGGGTTTCCCCTTGATTTTTGGCTTTTGTCCTTTTTGCCTTTTGCAAGTTTTGCTGTGGGAACTGTTGCGCAACACTCCGATGTTGCGTAAACGCGAGTTATGTATAGCCTGCTCTTACGTAACATCGGAGTGTTACGCAACATTGTTACGCAAACGAAGCTGATGAAGTAGCGCAAGACGCCGTTCTTGCGTAAACGCTGATGATGTTGTAGAGTAGCATGCCGATGCTGCTTAACAGGGCGTTCCGGGCGTAGTTTTTGTTTGAGCAGGATCGGCGTCCTGCTCTACATTGTAACATAGCTTTATAAGCTGTTGTAGGATTGGGTTTGTAACCCAATCCAGTTTATAAAAGCTCTGAGGTTACAAACCTCAGAGTACAACAAGATGCAATCTTATGTTACAAGGGCTTTGCAGCATTGTAGTGAGTGGTCATTGAATAGATAAAATGGAGATTAAATGAAGTTCAAACCGGTTCTGATAGTCCTGATAATGGTAATGAGTTTATATGGTGCTCTTTATGCGGCTGATTTCATCATTACAGAACCTTTGACTGAGCAGCCGATGAATCTTGCTTTGCAGAAAAATCCGGTGAAAGACAGCAACGATGAGCCTTGCGCTTTGGTGATTATCAGCACAGCTATTACTAATGTTTTAATCAATTCAGCCCTGACTCCGGTGAATTATGTGCAAAAGACGGGTGAGGTATGGGTTTATCTGTCTGCGGGGGATAACTATCTGAAGTTTGAAAAGACGGGTTATGCCAGCTTGCGTTATACTTTTCCCCTTACTTTGCAGAAGAATATGGTTTATACTTTGAGATTGAGTTCCAAGGCTGCTTTTGCTTCTGCTGATGCGGATTTGGCGCAATTGACCGTTTCTATCAACGAAGCTGAGGTCTTTATATCCAAAGACAACGGCGCTCCCTTATTAAACCAAGAAAACATCGCGGTATTTAAACTGCCCAAAGGTGAACACACTTTCAGATTCACTAAAGCAGGTTTTGGGGATGAGACAAAGAAAATCTCCATCACCAAAGATGATACTATCAGGGTAACTTTGAAACCCGGCGTCACGACGACCAAAAACAAGCTACCGGGATATATCAGCATCACTTCTGAGCCAAGCGGAGCTGAGGTTTATATCAACGACCAAAGGCTGGGGGTTACGCCTTTTACTACAGATTTGACGGCAGGTGAACACAATCTAAGACTGCAAAAGCTGATGTATGAAAGCTATCAGGGCACTTTTACTCTTTCAGAAAAAGAAAGCAAAGAAATCCCTCTGATTAAACTTAAGCCGATGTATGGCTTTTATAGTGTAACAACCAATCCAAGCGGAGCCAAGGTATATTTAGATAATAAAGCTGTAGGAATAGCTCCCATTACCAAAACCAGGATAGAAAGCGGAACTCACAGCCTGCGCATCGAAACAACCGATAAACTCTATCATCCGCATGAAGAACAGCTAACCGTCAAGAATGGCGATGAGCTAAACCTGAAAGTGGATTTACTGCCTGCTTTTGGCAGACTGACCGTAAAGTCTATTCCTGAAAGCGGAGCAAAAGTCTATCTCGATGATAAAGAAGTGGGAACCACGCCTTATGATAATGCTCAGCAATCCTCGGGACGTTATTTGCTTAAAGTGGAAAAGGAGCTTTGGAACGGGTTTGAGGATTACATTGATGTTCTGGATAAACAGACTACTTTGCGGGAAATATCTTTAACCAAAGACTTTGCAGAAGTGAATATCACCGCTGCCAATTGCAGCATTTATCAGAACGATGTATTTGTAAGCAAAGATAGCTACACCCAAAGACTCAGACCCGGTAACTACAAGTTCAAAGCTGTACGGGATAAATATAACGACGCAGGGCAGGAAAAATATCTGTCTGCAGGTGAAACATTTAATCTTACTCTTACACCTGAACCAAGGCAGGGCAGCCTGGCAATTGAAACAGTTCCTTATGCCGGCAAAGGCGCAGAAATCTGGCTAAATGGCAATAAACAAAAGGAAACAACACCGGCGGTTTTGGAAACTCTGATTGGTGATTATACCATTGCTGTGAAACATCCTAAGTTTCTGGAGCAAAGCAAACAAATCACGCTCAAGGAAAATGATTACCAAAAGGTGGTATTTAATCTGCAAACCTATAGCGGCAGTTATATGGCTAAAGCAGACAGATGGGGCACAGTGAAATGGATTAGCCTGGGTACGTCAGTTGGCGTAATAGGCTTTGGCAGTTTTTGCTATCTGCAGGGCGATGCCTATTATGACAAGTATCAGAAGGCTACTTCTACAGGAGATGCTGTCAATAACCGAGAACAATATGAGAAATATGACAATCTGAGGAATATCAGCTTTTATGTGTCTCCTGTTCCTATTGTGACATATCTGTTTAGCTATCTGAAGCAAATCCATTATAGGAAGATAGCAAAAAGCAGGATGTAGAACGGGTCTGATTTTACCCACAGAGACACAGAGACACAGAGAGAAAAGAGAAGCAAACATAAAGGACTTCAAAAAGAACTGGATTATTAAGCTTCTTGGAGTCCACATTGCCTAACGCCGTCATTCCAGCGCAGGCTGGAATCCAGTTCCATAATAAACTTTTGGCAATCTGGACTTCATGAAGCGACCATCACATTGATTCTAAACATCTTTACGGGATATGAAGTCCAAGTTGCCCTTGGGTTTGATGACCCATGAAACTATCGTCAGGCAACATGTACTCCAAATCCCTGCACCGTTTTGTAAACGGTAATAATTGAAAACAGGCTGCCCTTCGACAAGCTCAGGGTGACAGCCTTCGAGGCATAAAAACAATTCGGATTGTGCTTTCCTATTGACAAAAAAAGAGAAAAAGAGATAGAAGTAAAAAAAAGAAATTACTTTAGGAGGAGCCCATGTCCTATCGTGTCTTAGCAATTAATCCCGGTTCTACTTCAACAAAGATAGCTGTGTATGATGACCTTGCGCCTGTATTTGAAAAGACTCTGCGTCACGACCCGGCTGAGCTGGATAAGTTTGGCGGTATCATTGAGCAGTATGAATTCCGTAAACAGCTTGTTTTGGAAGCTATGCAGGAAAATAATGTCACTCCCAATTCTCTACATGCCGTGGTCGGAAGAGGCGGTTTGGTGCGTTCCATAAGTGGTGGAACCTGGAAGATTTGCGGCAATATGCTCAGGGATTTGCAAGACCCCTCGCTGTGGGGCAGAATTCATGCTTCCAATCTGGGTGCTTTTATTGCTGATGCTATTGCCAAAGAACTAAATATTCCTTCCTTTATAGTTGACCCGGTGGTTACTGATGAATTTGATGATATTGCCAGAATTTCGGGCATTCCTGAAATTGAAAGGAAGTCATTACTGCATGCTCTTAACATCAGATACATTGCCCGGCTTTTGGCTGCTGAACTCGGAAAGGATTTTGAATCCTGCAATATGATTGGCGTGCACATGGGTGGCGGTATTTCTGTGGCAGCCATCAAAAAAGGCAGAGTTGTGGATGTCAATAATGCTCTGCTTGGCATGGGACCTTTCTCACCTCAAAGAGCCGGCGCTTTGCCCACCGGGGATTTGCTGGAAATGGCATTTTCAGGGAAATACACTCACAAAGAAATAGTTAACCGTCTGACCAAAACCGGTGGCTTGATGGCTTACTTGGGGACGGACAGCGGGATGGAAATTGAGAAACGGATAACCAATGGTGACGAATATGCCAAGAAAATCCAGGATGCCATGTGCTATCAGGTTTCGAAAGAAATTGGAGCTTGTTCCACAGTTCTGGAAGGAAAAGTGGATGCCATCTTCCTGTCCGGCGGGCTGGTATTTAATCCACCCATTGTGGAAGAAATACGCAAAAGAGCAGGTTTCATTGCGAAGCTTTATATCTATCCCGGCGAAAAGGAAATGGAAGCTCTCAGTCAGGGCGCAATCCGTGTCCTGAAAGGAATTGAGGCTGCAAAAGAGTATCCGTATTAGAGAGTGGAAAAGTGGAAAAGTGAAATGGTGGAAAAGGTTAAAAAAGGCTGGATTCCTGCCTACGCAGGAATGACACTTACGAGAGCTGTCTTCCCTGGAATGACGACATTGGCAACCTGGACTTCATGATGCGACCTGTCTTGCTGAACCATATATGATTGCGGGATATGAAGTCCAAGCTTCCCTTTGCTGATAGTTAAATGAAAAATACGTCAGGAAGCATGGACTTCAAATCCCATTACACATGTTTGCTAATCCTGTTCTGGTTATTTGCAGGATTGCTCTGGTCACATGCTGACTGGACTGTTTTGGTCTATATGGCGGCAGATAATGGATTGAGCGAATTTGCCAAACAAGACATCAATGAAATGGAATCAGCCACCATACCCGCAAATACAAACGTCATAGTGCAGGCTGATTTTAGCGAAATATCCGCTCCCTTCGGGGCTTTCAGATACAAGATTTCCCATGACGACACCAATGAAATCGAGTCACAAATAATCTCCAGTCTGGGTGAAATTGATTCCGGCGACTGGCAGAGTCTGAAGAGTTTTATCAACTGGGGCTTTTCACATTATCCCGCTGAGCACAAGGCTGTGATTATTTGGTCGCATGGCGATAGCTGGTACAAAGGCGATGACTATAAATGGATTTGTCCTGATGACACTCAGGAAAATATCATGAGTGTGTCCAACGGTGATTTGAGAAATGCTCTGACGGGTATTCCTGCCTTGGATGTGCTGCTCTTTGATGCTTGCAGTATGCAAACCATAGAAGTGCTGAGCGAGGTTATGGAGAAAACGGTTTATGTGGTCGGCTCCGAGGATTTGGTGCCTGCAACCGGATTTCCTTATCAGGATATGCTGCCGGTTTGGCAGGGAGAAGCTTTAAGTATCGTGACGCAATTGCCTGAATTCTATGTCAATTCCTACACACCATACGGAAGCCAAAATCCTGAAGCAGTAACTATAAAAGCCACTTGTTCCGTTTTCAAAACACAAGGTCTGGCTGATTTTATCTTTGGTCTCGGCTATCTGAGCGGGGATTCTGTCACAATGGTGAATGACATCAATCTGGCAAGAGCAAATTGTTACAATCTCAATACTTATGAAGCAGAAGTGGATGTGCTGGAGTTTTTCACGTATATTGCAGCTCACTCTACTGACGAGTACCTGGTTTCAAACGCAAATCTTGTCCTGAATGACCTTTCCCAATTAGTGGTTTCCAATGCCTGCATCAATTATGAGGTTGATATCGGGATTGCAACTATTTGGTTTCCAACGGTGGAAAACACTTTTATAAACTGGTGGGACAGATACTATAAACTATCAAATATGCGCCAATGGCTCAGACTGGTATATTTATCTTACGGGGAAGCCATAATCCCTGTGCCCAAGCCCAGAATAATAACCGCATTCATGGTTTATGACAGAATTGACGTGACTTTTGAAACAATGCCCTATCCTGATTACACAAAGTTGTGGCGTCGGTTCGTTTCAGACGTTCCTAATGATTCCTATGGACCGACAGAATGTGATGATGCAATCTTTAATGATTACTTCTCAGGGAACTATCCGAATACGATGTCTGTGTTTAATCGTTATCATAACGGGTGGCTTTATCTGTTTATGAAAGATGACAGAGGCAATGTTTCCGGGGAAGACTCTGTTTACGTTACGTATAAAGAAATGCCCAATAAGCTGCTTATCTATCCCAATCCGGTCGGAGCTGACCAGCATATTACCTTTGAATGGCTCTATTTTGATTATATGACAGGAAAATCACCCCACGACAATGATATCAGGTTCTATGACGTCAAGGGCAGAAAATTGGATATTGAAGCGTATGGAGTTTACTATTTCAATACTGACCATTATGTCTGTACAATTGACGTGTCCAAACTACCTTCCGGAGTTTATTTTGCTGTTGCAATAACAGACGGTAAAACCTTAAAAGCTAAGTTTACAGTGCTGAAATGAAATGCGCTATACGTTTGTTGAAAGCTTGTGGATAAGCTGTGGATAAGTTTGGATTGAAGGAAACTATAAGGTCGATGTGCAACACTATCAATAAGATAGAAAACGGATATTATCCACAGGCTTTGTGGATAAGTATTCAAATATAACAATTGCAAGCAGGTAGGAATATACAAAGGTGAAAAGTAATTGGCATCCCGAAATCAACCCTCTCAGTAAGATACATCTGACTGCATTAAAGAAGCTGCAACAAAAGAAATTTCGCAAATCAGAACAACAAGTGCTGGTGGAAAGCTGGAATCTGCTTGAGCAATTGATAGCCAATGGCATCAAACCGATAGAGGTAATTTCAACCCAGCCTGATGAAGTATTGCATAAGTTTCCGGGTTTATCTTGCCCCATCTTTTCAGCTCAGGAGCATGAACTGAAAAACCTGGCTGAGACTGAAACACCCCAGTCAATAGTTGCAGTATATCAAATCCCTGCCTTTGAAGTTTCAGGCTATAAGGTAATATTGTATCTGGATGGGATTCAGGACCCCGGAAACCTGGGCACAATCTTCAGAATTGCCACAGCTTTTAATCTGGATGGCATTGCGATGTCGCAGGATTGCTGTGAAGTGTATTCACCCAAAGTAATCAGGGCATCATTGGGTAGTGTTTTTTGGATGCCATCCGAAACAACTGACGTAGCATGGTTGGGTAAACAAACAGCCGACAAAATCGGTTTGATTGCCAATAGTGAAATAAAACTGGAAGATTTGCAATTGAGCACGGAAAAATCCATAATTATTGTTATCGGGTCTGAAGGAAACGGCATCAGTAATTCCGTGAGAACTGAATTGTCTAAAGAAGTATTTATACCCATTACCAAACAAATGGAATCACTTAATGCCGCAGTGGCAACAGGCATCGCAGTATATGAAATTACTCAGCGGCTTTTCTTATTGACATGATTAGCAATACATAAAACTTATGCCAGACTTGGAAATGATATGACCATAAGGAGCTTACATTGTATATAAATATTCGACCGACGGGATGGATTGAGGTCATTTGCGGCAGTATGTTCAGTGGGAAAACAGAGGAACTTATCAAGAGAATCCACAGAGCAGAATATGCCAAACAGAAAATCATGGTATTCAAACCCATCATTGATAAAAGATATGACGATAAGAATATTGTGTCACATTCCCAAATGCAGGCTGCTTCCATACCAATAAACAAAGTTTCAGAAATATATGACCATCTCAGGGGAGATACTCAAGTCGTAGCCATAGATGAAGCACAGTTCTTTGATGAGGCGATAGTCGGGATATGTAATGACCTTGCCAATCGAGGTATGAGAGTAATAGTTGCAGGGCTTGACCAGGATTATACAGGCAAACCGTTTGGCTATATGCCGCAGCTGCTTGCTATTGCTGAGTATGTGACCAAAAATCTGGCAATTTGCCTGAAATGCGGCAATCCTGCTAATCGGACTCAAAGAACCGTACATAGGGGAGAGCAGATACTGGTCGGCTCGACAGAAGCTTATGAAGCTCGCTGCCGCAATTGCCATGAGGTTTTGGATTAATGTTTGAACAGTCCAATATTGCCATATCTCTCATTAAATTACTCAGTGCTCTGTTGGACGGATATGTCCTGCTGATTATCGTCAGAGCTTTGCTTTCCTGGTTTTCACCCAATCCATATAACAGGCTTGTTCAGCTGATAATCAAAGCAACCGAACCGGTTTTAGCACCAATCCGAAGGATAATCCCGCTTCAGGGAATAGATATCTCACCGATAATTGCCATCTTGCTGATAGACATAGTCGCAAAAAGACTACTAATCGGTCTGGTCAGTGCTCTTTTATTACATTAGGAGGAATTATGCCGATAAATCCGATTGATATCAGGCATCAGGAATTTACTTCATCATTTAGCGGATACAAAAAGAAAGAAGTCAAAGCTTTTCTGGAACAGATAGCTACTGAATTGGAAGAGGTTTACAGGAAACAAGATAGGGAAAACCAACGTCAGTCTCAAATGCATCAGGAAATCAAACAGGAAGCAGTGCATGCGTCTCAAGCTGTGGATGATTTGAAAAGAAGGGAAGAACTGATTAGCCGGACTCTGGTCTTTGCCGAAAAAACCAAAGCCGATATTATAGCCAATGCCAGAAAAGAAGGCGAAAACATTATTCAGGAAGCAGACCTCAAAGCCAAACGCGCAATTCAGGAAGCGAAACAGTACTTAGGTGTCCTGGAACATCAGTATATGCATTTGAAAGAACAAAAAAGACAATTCCTGCTTCAGTTCCGGGTGGAGTTGCAGACATTTATGGAAAGAATCGGAAAAGACCCACTGCTTACAAAAGAAACAGAACAAGTATTAGATAAAGAGTTTCATGATATCAAGGATGAAATAATACCCAAAATTGAACACCCAACCGAAAACAGGACGGCAAATTAGATGGATTATCAACACACCGCTCAGTGGCTTTTAGCAAAGCTGCCTGAACCGCCTGTTGCTGGCATAATTCTGGGAACAGGCTTAGGTCCACTTGCAGAAATGCTGCAAAACAAAATCACCATTCCCTATGAGACAATCCCGGGATTTGTCAAAAGCACAGCACCTTCTCATGCCGGGAATTTGCTATTCGGATACCTTTCTGGAAAGCCTGTAATCCTCTTTCAGGGCAGATTTCACTTTTATGAAGGTTATTCCATGGCACAGGTTGTGTTTCCCGTCAGAGTATTAGCTTCTATGCAAGTGAAAACTCTGATTGTGACTAATGCATCCGGCAGCCTGAGACAGGATTTTGAGCCCGGAGATATTGTGATTCTCACAGACCACATCAATTTTATGGGCACTAATCCCCTGATAGGAGAAAATGACGTATCTCTCGGTGAAAGGTTTCCCTCCATGAATCTGCAATATTCTGCTGCAATGCACTCATTACTGAAAGAGATTGCTCAGCAACACCAGATTAAACTGCAATGGGGAGTATATCTGGCTGTCACGGGTCCCAGCCTGGAAACAAAAGCCGAATGTGCCATGTTTGCCAAGCTTGGAGCTGATTTGGTTGGGATGTCCACCGTGCCTGAAGTGATAGTAGCCAGACACGCCGGAATGCAAGTTTTGGGAATATCCATCGTAACGAATTACAGTAATCTTTTTCATGATTTGGCACATTCTCAGGAAGAAATCAGAGCAAATGCCAATCAAGCTACAGCACAGCTTAAACTATTGATTAGTGAATTAATTATAAGGATTTAGAAAGTCCAAAGCGATTAAAAAACTTATTATAAGTTTTTTGAATTGACAGTCTAAGCGATAGAGAAAACATGTCTATCTTGATTAAGTTGCACATTCTTTGGATGTATATTAATTTTTTATGGGAGTGAATTATGGCGCTTAAGCCGTTATCGGCGTTAAAGCTGAAGCATTTTGAAGAGATTATTAAGAAAGAGCTTAGCGACAGCAGAATATATATTGACAAAGCTAATCAGGATCAGAGCATCGGAGCCAAAGAGAGCTCGGGGGATTTGTCCTCCTATGCTTTTCATCAGGCTGACCAGGGTAGTGATACAAACTTGATGGAACAAACAGTTATGCTGATGGAACAGGAAAGAGATAAAATCAGATTGCTTAATGACGCTCTGATAAGAATTTCAGATGGTAACTATGGTGTTTGTGAAATCTGCGGAGAGCAAATCCCTGAGAACCGTTTGGAAATAATACCTTATGCCCGTTATTGCATGGATTGTAAGACCAAAGAAGAAGCGAAGCGTCGTCATAAGTAATGGAATTATTCTGGATGCAGGAAAAACAGACACAAGCTGCCAAGCAGTTTAAATATTTGTGGATAGCTGCGATTATAATTCTGTTAGACCAATTGGTCAAGATTATTGTCAAGCTTACTCTGCCCTTGTATCAAAGTAAATCAGTGATTGGCGACTTGTTCCTGCTGACGCATGTCCAAAATACCGGAGCAGCTTTTAGTTTAAGCCTTGGCAATCCCGGACTGAATAGAGTTTTCTTTATTATCATGACGATAGTAGCACTCTGTTTTGTGGTTTATTTGATTTACAGGTCTGTTACAAACTTACAGCGTATTGGTCTTAGTCTGATTATTGGCGGAGCCATAGGCAATTTGATTGACAGAGTTTTATTTGGGTATGTTACTGATTATCTGGATATGGATTTCCCGGATTTCATTATGCAACGGTGGCCTGTGTTTAATGTTGCAGACAGCTCAATCGTTATAGCTATGGGGTTGCTGATCCTGGATATGATTATCCATAAGGAAAGTGACGCTGTGCAAAAACCCATGGAAGAAAAAATAAGTTCTGACTTGATAGAATAGGAGTATACTATGCGTATAATCGTTTCCCTGATGTTAATGCTAATGATTAGTGTGGCTGCATTTGGCGTGACTAAGACTATTTATGAAATACAATATACTACGGTTCCCGGTAGCGGAAATTATCCTTCACTTTTAGTTGGGCAGGTAGTAACTACCCAAGGAATAGTGACGGGAATTGGTTTCACCGCCGGAAAATATGTAATTGCTGAAGCTTCAGGTCAATGGAAAGCTGTCTTTATCAATGACCCTGCCAATACACCGACATTGGGTGATGAAGTGTCTATTACAGGCACTGTGGGAGAGGTAAGCGGTTTTACCGAGATTAATACCATTACAGATTACAATGTTTTAAGCAGTGGCAATGCGCTTCCTGCTGTAACACCTGTTACACCTGGAAACTTGCAGTACAACACGGGTGAGCCTTATGAAGGCGTCCTAATCAAACTCTCCAATGTGAGGGTTTCCGTTACTCCGATTGGTAGCCAGTTTTCAGTAACCGACAATGTAAACAGCTGTATAATTAGCGATGGTTTTTTCCCTCAACCCCATACATGGAGCGGCATTGTTGTTGGTCAGGTCTGGACTGAAATAAATGGAATTATCAACTATGCTTCCGGTCAATATAAAGTGCAGCCTCGCAACGATGCTGACATGATACCCTTGGCTGACATTAATACTATATCTCTCAAGATTGAGGAAGTTGAAGCAACTAAGGGACAAACCAAAGCTGTTCCAGTTTTGGTCTCCAAGCTGGAAGCAAGCTGGGGCATTACGAGATATACCTTTAAGGTTGGTTTCAACAAGAGAATCCTAAGCTTTGTTGATGTTGATAATAGTTCAACTCTCACGCCGACTATACCTGAGATAACACTATCAGCAAAAGAAGATTCGGTTATAATAACATACACAGGAGCTGAAGGCTCCGACCCGCTCGAATCTGCAGTAAACAACGGTATATTGATTAAACTGTTGTTTAAAACCTTCTCTTATGGTGAATCTGCACTTGATTTGACTCAGGGAAGTTTTAATGACTCAATATCCGTTTCCCTCTTAACCGATGGCAAGGTTTCAATTCCTATCAAAAAAAGCATGTCATGGCTCAGTATCTATAATGACAACTACAACAAGAAGAATATCTTCAATCCATGGTTGAACCAAAAGATTACCATAGAATACGGTAGTCTGTTACAAGTAGGAGTTGCCACCTGTAAAGCAATAATCAGGATTTATGATGTGCAGGGTAGATTGGTTGCCACTCCAATCAATGTTAACATGACTAACAGCATCGAATATCTTGTTTGGAATGGACGAGACAGAAATGGGACAGTTTTGCCGATTGGCGTCTATTACTGCCACCTTGAGATAATTAACCGGGCAACCGGTAACTCTGAGACAACAATCCAGCCGATTGTCGTTGCTGCTGAACTGAAGTAATTTTAGTATAATCAGATTTGAGGAATATATGAGAAAGATACTTATCGCAATCTTGTTAGTCGCTAATGTGACCTTTTTATTAGCTGTGTTTAATGATTATCAACCTTCTGCCCGGGCAAGAGCTATGAGCAATGCTTATGTTGCTGTTTCAGATGATGCCAATGGCGTTTTCTTCAATCCTTCCGGAATTTCTTTAGCACCGTTGAGCGCATCTTTCGGTATGGCACAGCTTGCCGGACAGAAGTTCACAGAGCTAAAGACAGGCAGCTTTGTCTATCCTTTGCCAAAGAAAATGGGTACAATCGGGATTGGCGCAAAGATGTTTGACGTTGATTTTGAGGATAGTGCTCTGATGTCAGAAAGTCAAATCACTTTGGCTCACGGCTTTAATCTGATGTCCGATATCCATTCCTCGGTACGGGTTGGATGGTCTGCCAATATGTATAATCTCACCTTTGACGGCTTTGGCAAGGACAGTGCTTACGGATTAAATATTGGCGCTTTGGCAACTTTGCATGACAGAACAAAATTTGGTTTTGCCGTTAACAATCTCAATCAGCCAACTATGGGTGCAGATAACCAGCACAGCCTTCCCCGCAAACTTGCCATGGGCATATCCTACACACCTTATGACCAGGTAGTAACCAGCATCGAAATGAAAAAGGACTTTGCAGAAGACACTGAGTTTATGGCTGGAGTGGAGCTCAAATTGTTTGAGCCGCTATACCTGAGAGCCGGTGTGCATCAAAATCCTGCCACCTGGTCAGCTGGAGCCAGTTTCAGAATGATTGGTGTAGTTATTGATTATGCTTTCACACAGCACACTGTTTTGGATGCTACTCATTATTTCAATATCGGCTATGAATTTGCCAGGAGATAAGATGGCTGACAAAGGGTTCAAGCGTTTTCTCCCATCTTTCATCACTATTGCTTTTGAACTGATGGACCATTGGAAACGTGATTCAGCTCACAATAGCAACATCAAGAAACTTGACAAGACGAGTGAGCAGCTTAGTACTATTGAAAATATGCTCGTCCGCCTCGAAAAGAAAATTCAGATCAACCGCGAACTGGTGGATAAGCTCAAAACTGTATTATTTTATAGTATGGCAGCTAATCTGGTTTTGCTGCTGGTAATATTCTTAAGGGTCTTTTGCCTGATATAAGCTAAAAAAGCAGGTTCACGGAACAGGATACCCGCCAGTCCAAAGCTGATAGGGATTCTCCGATAGGATTTAGATTAAACTCGGCAATCGAGTTATTATTCAATTGCCAGATTGCCGACATCAACAAGCTATATTCTTTCCATGTACCCCAGCTGTATTTTGGCGTAATCTGATAAATCCCGATGCCAAATTGTTTTTGCAAAGCACAGCTGATGGTTTGACGTTCAACTTCTCCATTAATCAGATAAACCTCACCTTCTTTGGCACTGGTTTCATTTCTTTCCCAGGCATACTTAAAATCTATCCTGACTGCTTCGGGATTTCTGCTGCGAAAAGGCAATAGAGTCCACTTGGGAACGTTGAGCTTGGCAACTAAAGGGGTGGAATCATACACCAGATGATATGAAGCCAGCAATTGACGGTAAAAGGTGTCTTTGATATTGGAATCCGGCAAATTATTATAATAATAGTTATCATAGTCTGCCCTAATCTGATATTCTTGTTGGAGCAGGTAACTATCACCCAATAATATGTCACAACCCGGTTGCCACTGCAAACTGGAAACCGTATTATTATTAGCGGAAAGCCAGGCATCAATGAATATCTCATCTTTGGTCGAGTATAGCACTCTGTTGCTCATCCTGATTCTGTCTTTCCAAAAGACCGTCCAGCCCAGTTTCCAAATCTTATTCAGATAATCATTATCCAGTCTGTGTCCGGAATCAGGATTCTCCGTTCTGCGCAATTCTAATGTATAATCTGCCATCAAAGAATCGTAGGGATTATATTCCCAACTGAGACCTGTATTTGTATAACGCACATCTATTATTCGCGAGTTATTCACATAGGAAAGGTCTTTGATATAGTAGCTATGCGAGTTGTCAGACTGCAACTGAACATTGTCCGTCAGCTGATAAGTCAGCTTCATCTGGGCGAGATTGTTATAGTCGCCGGTATTGCGGGTTTGGTTGATTTTGTGTCTGTAGTAATGTAGCGAGTATTGTTCTGAAAGCTGACAATCAAGATTTTCTCCCAAGGGCAGCGTAATATTAATATTTGTATCCAGGTTTCGCTTCAACTGACGGTCATATTTATTGTAATAGCTATTGATGTGAAGTGAGTCCGGGTTTTCAAGAACATACAAATCTTCATTACGGACAGAGGCATTGGCATAGGCGCTGACCTGAAATGCGTTTCCTTCCAGATTGGCAGAGAGCATTGTTGAAACCTGGCTGTATGCTTCCCAATCCAGATGTTTGTTTTCCCAATTTCCCGAAATCAGCAGATTACGAAAATCATTCCCTATCAGATAACGGGAGTTTAATTGTCCCAGCAATCCCTGGCTGATAAATTCATGGGATGACTGATAGCGGTCTTGTTCCTGTCTATAATATGCTTTATAATTTGTGGATAAACTCAAACTGTCCATCGGGGTTATTTGAATGCCATAACCTATCCAGCCGGTTTTATTACGGTAAGGGTTAAGTTCGCTTTCCAGAGTGCTGTGGTCATACAGGTATTCATAGCCGGTCTGGATATTGTGTTTCAGGAAGGAGTTATGATTATACAAAGAGAAGCTTAGACTACTGTTTTTACTGGTTTGGCTAAAATCAAGTCTTTTATCTTCCATGTTTTTTCCTGTAAAAAGCAATTGCCAGTTGTTAAACGGGGTCAGCGCATAATTGGTTTGTTGTTGGGATTTGCGTTGTTTTAGACTATTATAAAAGTATAGACTGAAGTCGCTATTTGTGGCTAAGACCGGACAAATCAAAAGCACAATCAGCCAAATGCACAAATTCGCTTTCGTCAATCGTTTCTCCTCGCCTGTTAAAATCAATTCCGCTATTGCTTTCCAGTTTCTGCAAATCTTCCGGATTAAATATGGCGCGCATATTGTTCCTCAAAGTTTTGCGTCGTTGAGCAAAGGCTTTATTGATGATAAGTCTGTAAGTGTCAAGAGATTTAAGTGCGGGCTGATCAAATCTGGGCTGGAGCATGACCACGGCGGAATATACCTTGGGTGGTGGCTGAAATGCTTCAGGCGGGACATTAAACAGGAAATCTATCTTGAAAGCATAGTTTAGCTTGAGAGTCATTACCCCGTAAGCCTTACATCCTGCTTTAGCTGTAAGACGGTCTGCCACTTCTTTTTGCACCATAAGAATAACCCGCGAAAACCACTGGGCATTTTCTTCAATGGCATACAAAACTGGAGAGGTTATCTGATATGGAAGATTGGATATGAGTTTAAGCTTGTGTCCACAAACAGCAGTTTTTTCTGATAGCAATTGTTGCCAGTTTACGGCAAGAATGTCTCTGTTTATCAGGTTGAGCTTGTCACCATATTTTTTAGAAAGCAACTCAAACAGTCTGTTATCAATCTCAAAAGCTGTCACATCATCTGTCAATTCCATGATTCTATCAGTTAAAACACCATGACCCGGACCGATTTCCCAAACCGGTTCAGACCGAGTTATCCCTGCAGCCTGAACGATTTTATCGGCAATGGCATTGTCTTTTAGGAAATGCTGACCGAATTGCTTTAAAGGTCTGATTGACTGGGCTGTTTTCATTTTCATTCGTATGTAGTTCCGCATTTATGCGAGTTCCTAAAGTTTACACCTCGTATATGAATCTAAATTACCTGCCTGAAGGCAGAACTACCGTTGTAGTCTCAGAATGGGCGGGATAGTATCGTTAGCTTGTTATGCAGTGAAAGTTTCCGGGCTTACGCTTTTGCAAGCCTTGCAGACTTTGTGAACTTTATCGCCGGCTTTGATTTCATGAGTTATTTTGACGCCGGTGCGGTGACAGACAGGGCATTCGCCTCTGCCGTGATTTGGTAAGCTGCGTATTCCTTTTCCACGATGATTTTTTGCCATTTTATGCTCCTTAATTAATTACTTAAGTTTTAGTTTTTCAATTCTATGAGCAATTTTGTGGCAAGGCTGATATCGTCAATGGAAAACTGAATCTACCTGCATATTCTGTTTTTTGCCACGCTTTTGTATTGACAAATATTACACATTCAATTCTGTACTAAACTCAAAGAAACAGTTTTTGTAGAGCAGCATGCTAATGCTGCTAAAACTTAAGCTTAGCAGGATCAGCGTCCTGCTCTACAGTTATTCGGGAGGATATATGAAAAGCCTGCTTTGTTTATTTTGCATGATTCTATTCACTTTATTTTGCTATGCCTTGCCCAGAGGAACCACTCAACAGGAATTTCCTGATGGTGGTCAGGTGGTTGGACAAGCACAGCCATATTATCCCTCACCGGTTATAAATACCACTACTCCTTCAACCAGACTCAGCAAAGAGGATTGGATTCCAGTTGATTCACTGAACCTGAACACAATTATCCGCGCCGGCAATCAATATGGTATGCAATTCAACAGTATGAATCAAACTATGCAGGTTTGTAGCAGCATGGGCGAAATTATCCCCGAAGCCCGGGCAGCCATTGACAAATCTCCTGCCTGGCTGAGTGCCAGACTGCAAAATGTCTTTAGCCAGTTGACTTCTATCCAGCAACAAGCCTGGGCTGCTATTATCAATGCTGCGGTTGACCCCTATATTGATGAAATTGCCTTTTGCGTTGCCAATTCCTCCGTTCAGTATCTGGCTTCCAATTATTCCGATCCCTCCCTGTTTGTGGAAAATGCCCAGTCGCTTTATTCTATTGATGCAGAGCTATCTTATGTTCAGATTGTCAATCACGGAACTTCCACCTCCGACCCGAACTATTATTCCACGACTTCATATTACAAAACCACTGCCGATAGCCAGCTCGTGCAGATGGAAGTCCCGCGCGACATTTATTACTGGTATATCGTACATCCCAAAATCACAGATGAAATCCCAGCTTACATCGACCCCGCCGTTGTTGAAAGCAACACAAATCATGCCAATAATATAGCTCCTCCTCCGGACGGCAAATTCTGGCGCAATTATCTTTATACTGTGCAGGAAGAAACTTATCCGTCTCTGCGGGATACTCTGATTGAATGCACGACAGCTTTTAACCGTAACGGAAACGCTGGAGACGCCATCAGAGCAATCCAGTGGTGGATAAATCACACGATGGGCTTCACCAGCAACAGTGAACGTCCGCATCAACCTGTGCGCATCTATCGCAAACATATCGGACGTTGCGGTGAATATGCGGATTACACTTCAGCAGCTGCCAGAATTGCCCTGATTCCCTGCACCAGCATTTTATCCGCTTCGACAGACCATACCTGGAATGAATTCTGGGAAGACGGCTGGGTTCAGTGGGAGCCCGTCAATGGTTACATCAATATTCCGCTTGTTTATGAAGATGGTTGGGGCAAGGTGTTTGGCACGGTGTTTGAAATTCGCAGCGACGGTTTACTGACTTCTGTTACAGACCGCTATTCCACCGGCTTGGCAGCCATTACAATTGCCGTAAAGGATAGCCTGAATCATCCCATTGACGGAGCGCGGGTTATTCTGGCAATTTATGAAGCCGGCATTAAGTTTGATATGGTTGGCTTTACCGATAATAGCGGCTTAGTGGTATTTCCCGTCGGTGAAAACCGCCATTATTATGCGCGGGTGGAGTCAACAGTAGGAATTTGTCCTGCCAATGCCGGAACTTATTTGTCGCTGGTTGATAATTCTGTATCAGGTGAGCAGTATTCTTTTCAAATGGTTTTGAGCGGTCCCCAGCAGTTGCCGCAAATTACTCAAATCCCCGTGCCTGAGGATAATGTGGACGATTGGCGTTTTGCCATTGAGTTTAATACACCTAAGCATCTGATTTATGGCAAAGTCACCTGGGACGATTTGACCTTAAACGGTTCGCAGCCCTACTTCTATAGTGAAGTTGATGCCCCCGGCAAAGTCAATCTGCTAATGACGGATGCGGATAATTATATGTTCTACAATGTTGGTCAGATGGGGGATGCGTTCAATGTGCAAACCGATGTAACCGGCGGAACCGCCATGTTTGATATTCCCATAGACAACAACTGGTACGCCTTTTTGGACAATAGCAGCCACGTTGCCAATCCGCAATTAGTCACGGGCGCGATGCTTTATCAGCATTATGGAACTGCCAATGATGATGATGTGATTCCGCAAACAAAGGTTTTGCTATATCCCAATTATCCCAATCCTTTTGCCAAAGAAACCGCTATCCGCTTCAATTTGCCCAAATCTGTCCCAACAGAGCTTAGCATTTATAACACCAAAGGGCAGAAGGTCAAAACCCTGGTCAAAGCACCCCAAAAATCCGGACTGAACAGTATCAACTGGGATGGCAAAGACGATAATGGCAGACAAGTCAGTAACGGCATTTATTATTATCAGCTATCTTCGGGAGGTAAAACCCACACCCGCAAAATGCTACTGCTCAAATAAATTGACAACCTTTATGAATTCTTCGATTCTTGTTTCAATCATTGCTAAAACAGTACATGTCATGGCAAATTTCTCATCATATGTTCCCTGAAAAGCAGAGGGGTCGGGAATACTCCAATGAATGTGCTTTAAAGCGCCGGGGAAGATGGGACAACGTTCACCCTCTGCTTCGGCACAAACTGATATCACGTAATTGAACCTGTTACCTTGTTTAAAGAGATCAAAGACGCTTTTAGTCTGCTTTTCAGAGATATCAATCCCGATTGTATTCAGTACATCAACGACAATAGGATTCAGCTTTCCGGGCTCAAGCCCCGCACTTTCCACATGAACTTTATCACCCAGTTTCAAACGGAGCAATTCCTCCGCTATCTGGCTTCTTGCTGAATTGTGGACACAGACAAAGAGTACCTTAAGCATTATGTTTCCTTATATACATCTGTTTCTTCCTGATGATGTTTAATCACTCTGCCCTGCACCAGATAGACTGTGTTTTCTGCTATGTTTGTGCTCAAATCTGCTACACGCTCCAGGTTTTTGGCAATTCTGAGCAAGTGCATATAGTGTTCGATTTGCAGGGGATTTGCTTTCATCAATTCTACGAGTTGATTATAAATGTGCCGGTTGTAACTATCGACGATTTCGTCCTGACGGCAAATTAAGCGAGCATTATCTACATCTTCATTGGTAAAGGCATCTATACTTTGATACAGCATTTCGAGTGCCACTTCCTTCATGCTGATTAAATCCGGTATCTGCGCCGATAAAGGGTTGCCGGTAATTTTTGCAACGCTTTCAGCAATATTAAATGCCTGGTCACCCAACCTTTCCAAATCATTATTGATTTTATATATCATCAGGATAATGCGCAGGTCTTTTGCCTCAGGATGATGCAGAGCCATCAGCACAATGCAATCGTCTTCAATCTCCATCTCCATGCGGTTTACCTTTTGCTCATAGTCCATCACTTCTTTGTAGCGGTTGATGCCTTTTTCAATGCCTTCAAAGGAATAAGATACCATTTTTTCCACTGTGGCTGCCATTTCCATAATCTTTTCCTTTAGTTCCAGTATTTTGTTTGCTAACATCATTTCTCCTTAACCAAATACGCCTGTTAAATAGGCTTCGGTTCTTTTATCTTGCGGCACGGTAAAGACTTTATTGGTCTCGCCATATTCCACGAGTTCACCCAGGTACATATAGGCAGTGTAATCTGAAATTCTGCCTGCCTGAGCAATGTTATGCGTCACTATCAGAATCGTAACCTGATTTTTTAGCTCGAGACACAGCTCTTCAATCTTGGCTGTCGATTGCGGGTCAAGGGCGGAGGTGGGTTCGTCTAATAGTAATACTTCCGGACTGTTTGCCAAAGCTCTGGCAATACAAAGACGTTGCTGCTGTCCCCCTGAAAGTGACATGGCAGATTCATTTAATCTGTCCTTGACCTCGTCCCAAATCCAGGCTGCTCTGAGGCTTTTTTCTACTTTAGCCTGAATTTCCCATTTCTTGTACTTGCCCTGTACTGCAAGCCCATAAGCCACATTATTAAAAATGGACTTAGGAAAGGGATTGGGTTTCTGAAAGACCATGCCGACTCTGGTGCGGATGGAGGTTACATCTGTTTTGGAGTGATAGATGTTTTCTCCATCCAAAAGAACGTTCCCTGTTATCTTTGTTTCAGGGATCAAATCATTCATGCGGTTAAAGGTTCGCAGCAAGGTTGATTTACCGCAACCGCTGGGTCCTATCATAGCTGTTATCTTCTTTTCCATGATACCGAGGTTGACATCATGCAAAACATGATTGCTGCCAAACCAGAGGTTTAGGTTGTTTGTTTGTAATTGATTACTTACCATTTTCTTTTCTTCCTGATTCTATAACGTATGATGATTGCCAATGAGCTGATACTCAGCACTAATAATAACAAAACGACCGCTGTTCCATAGGCAATCGGAACTTGTGATTCAGCATGTGTCCCCTCTGTCATCAGCGCATAAATGTGATAAGGTAATGCCATAACCTCATCTGATAAACCATGCGGTAATCGCAGTGAATAAAACGTAGCAGCGGTAAACATGATGGGAGCAGTCTCACCAGCTACCCTGCCAATGCTGATGATAATGCCGGTCAGAATGTTGGGAAGTGCTGTTGGAATCAGCACCCGCATAATCGTCTGGCTTTGAGTGGCTCCCAAGGCTAAAGATGCATCATAAAAGTCATTGGGTACACCTCGCAGGGCTTCCTCACTGGTATTGATTATCACCGGCAAGGCTAAAACAGCCAAAGTCAAAGCACCTGAGATAAGTGATACATTAAAATGCAGCAGATTTACAAAGATAGCCAAGCCAAACAGACCATATACGATAGAGGGAATGCCTGCCAGTGTATTGATGGATATCCTCACCATTTTCATTAACCATAGCGGTTTCCCATAACATCTCAGGAATATTGCGGTTGCAATTCCCAATGGCACTGCTATCGCAATTGCCAAAACTGTTAACCAAAATGTACCCACCAGGGCAGGATATATCCCTCCTTCTGTCATGCCTTTTAAAGGTGGCTGGGTGAGAAAAGACCAGCTAATTATTCCCAGACCTTTTGATAAAATCTTATATAAGAAAAGCACTAAAAAGCCTACCGTGATAAGCAGACAAAAGCGCATGGCATTGATGCCAATGGTTTGTTTGATACTTCTGGCATTCATCGCTTTACTCTCTTTAAAAAGACCAGTTCTGTGACCAGATTACTAACAAAAGTTATGACGAATAACACTAACGCCAAGGCAAACAGGGCATTGTAATGCAAGTCACCCACGACAGTCTCTCCCATTTCAGCAGCTATGGCAGATGTCATGGGACGCACTGAATCAAATATGCTATGAGGAATTTGGGCACTACCTCCGGCTACCATCAAAACGACCATGGTTTCGCCGATTGCTCTGCCAAAGCCCAATAAAATACTGCCGATAATGCCGCTTTTGGCTGCCGGCACTACCACCTTGGTAATGGTTTCCCATCTGTTTGCTCCCAATGCCAGCGATGCTTCCCTCAGGTTTTTGGGAATTGTGGTAAGGGCATCTTCGCTCATACTGGTGATGATGGGAATTATCATGATGCCAAGGATAACAGATGCAGAAAAGATATTGAGCCCCGAATCCAGACCAAACCATTGCCTGATAGCCGGTGCCAGAAAAGCCATGCCAAACAGACCATAAACTACAGAGGGTATGCCTGCCAGAAGTTCAATAACCGGCTTGGCAATTTCTTTCACGCGGAAGCTTGCCAGTTCAGCAATATAGATAGCAGCTCCCACTCCTAAAGGTATGGCAATAACCAAAGCACCCAAAGTTACGATTAATGAGCCGATAATTAAAGTCGCTACTCCAAACTCAGCAGGTTCATGCGTAGGATACCAGGCAAAGCCAAATAAGAAGTCTTTAACCCCGATGCTCTTAAATATCGGAATGCCTTCCTTGAAGATACTGAAGATGATACTGAGCAGAAACACCAGCACAAACAAGGAAGCTGTATAGGTTATTGCTCTGAACAATTTTTCTTTGTATGAATTCACATTCTTTCTCTTTATTTATTCAATTAAGCTATGATTCATGATTCCTCCTGATGCAGAAAGAAGGGATGCAGGAGGTGCCCATCCCTTCTTTGATATTAAGTATTTAACTCATTTAGTTTAGTGAAATGAATCCTGCGTCTTCCACAATCTTTTGTCCTGCTGCAGATTGGATGAAGGCAATAAAGAAAGCAGCGTTATTTCTGACTTTGCCATTTGTGTACATATACAATTTACGGCTGAGTTTATAGCTCATGTCTTTAACAGTTTTTTCAGATGGATATACACCGTCTATGTTCAGAGCATGTACTTTGTCTGTAATGTAACCAAGTCCCACGTAGCCGATAGCACCGGGAGTGTCGCCCACAGTTGAAGCGATAGCGTTATTGGAAGCAAGCATTTGAGCAGAATCAATCACTTTTGCACCTTGCAAAGCTTTTTCATTGAACACTTCAAATGTGCCGGAAGCTACGTCACGGGAAATCACAACGATTGGCAGGTTCTTACCGCCTAATTGATTCCAGTTAGTAATCTTGCCTGTATATATACCTTTGAGTTGTTTTAAAGTGAGGTCTTTGATGGCGTTTGAATTATTTACAACAATAGCAATTCCGTCATTAGCCACAAAATAAGCAACCGGGTTTACCCCTTTGCTCTTGGCTTGTGAAACTTCTTTGGCTTTCATGGGGCGGGACATACTGGCAATATCACATGAGCCTGAGATTAAGGCTGCTGCGCCAACACCGCTTCCACCCCCGCGGACGGATATGTTTACATTAGGGTTATTCGCCATATAGGCTTCTGCTGCTGCCTGAGCTATCGGCAGCACAGTGGTTGAGCCGGAGCAGGTAACCTGATTGGCATTTTTAGCAAATATTGGCATTGCAACTACGAGTAGTATTAAGATGATAAATGTCATTCTTCTCATGATATTTCTCCTGTTTCCTTAGTTAATTGGATATGGTGTTGGCAAATTTCCACTTGAGCTGAAGCATCAGCAAGCTGCTGTCTTTCATGCCATCAGCAAAATCTGAATAGGACTTTTTCTCATCATACTGCTTGGTGGTATAATTCAGTTGCAGCTGCATCTGTGCCACATCGGCAGCATCCTTTAGAAAGTTATAATTCACACCAATAGTTGTAGCAGTGAGTAAGCTGCGGGTTTTGTCTGCAGTAGGTTTATCGGATTCGTCCCAGGTGTCATATCTGCCTATCAGTTGGATATCAGCAGGCAGGTAAGCTCCCAAAGAAAGTGTGGGCATAATCATCATGCCTTTCGCAGTATAATCTTTGTTTGTTGTATTGGGATATTTTACATCTTTGGATATGTACTCCACCCATACATCAACAGGACCATAAGCTAATCTTGCCAAGCCATCCATCAGGCTCTGCTCTTCAAAAGCAGCATTTTTGGCATCACCGACAAGGGCTTTTTTTCTTCCCACTGTATTAGTCATATAGGAACCGCCCAATGTTACTCCGGCAATCGGGGTTAAACGCAAGTTGCCAAGATAAGCAAATTCTGTATTGTCTTTGAGGCTGGCTCCTACTTTCTTGTATCCTTCTCCGTTATATACGCCCACGGCATATTCGCCAAAACCGTTAGGGATATAGCCATTTATCGTAACACCATAATCAGATGAATTCACAATTTTGTATTCATCAGTTGGCGCTTTACCAATCAGTGCATAAGTCCAGTCATAGATTGTGCCGAAGTAGGTTTTTTGCAATCCTGCTGACACGGTCAATTCAGGAACAGGAATCAGATTGGCAAAATCCACGTAGGCATACTTCAGCTTGAGACCGGCTCCATCTAATGTGCTGCTCTTGTTCGTAAGGGTAGCCGGTTCAATTGGTAAGGTGGTTTGTGAGCTGTCTGCCAGAGTACCCACTTCGTGAGTGGCATCACTGCTAAACATATCAACTGTAAAGCGGGCTTTGGTATTTGGTGTAAAAGTGGTTTGCAGGTCAAAATAACCTCTTTCCAGAGAAAAAAAGTTCTTGGAATTCTTGTTTATATAGTCACCTGCAGCGTTTTTGTACTTCGCTGTCTCATTAGTCCAGCGACCCCACATTTCCCCGCCTATCTTTGTATCAATACCGTTTGACACCAGGGGAATTGATAATGTTGTGAATACTAAGACTGATTTTATCAAGCCTTGCAGTTTCATAATAAACTCCTTGTGAATTTTTATTTCACTAAGGTTATACACTCTGAATGTTAAGATATGATGAAGGAATTGTTAAGAATGGGTTAAGAGCGTTTTCCCGGTTAAGTTAATAAACATGTATAACTGAACAGAGATTATCAGGAATTAATACAAAATTTCTTCGGGAGTTTATCTAATGAATGTGTATTTAGAGTAGATAAACTTGAAAGGAGATACAATGAAAACAAAAAAAATTCTAATACGCTTCGGCGTAATCTTATCCGTGCTTTCGTTTCTTTGCCTGGCAGCATGCGGGGATAATGATAATGTATCCACACCAACTACAACACCTACTGCCGATCGGGATGCTGCAGAAGCAATAGCAAGTGATATTGCTTATGAAACCGGTGGTACAGTTGATCAGATTGCTGATGTATGTATGTTTGCCAATGCGGATGGAATGACTAAAATGAGCAGCAAATACCCGGACAGAAGTTTTGTAATTCAAAAAACTTATAATACAGTAACCGGAGTATGGACAATCCATATCGAACGTGAACGGGGAATCGCTGAAACAATTCCTTATGCTTATTTTTCCAGAGATTATACCTTGCAGTATCTCAATGCCTCAGGTATCGCTCAGCAGCACTATGTTGCCGGAGCAGATACTGCCACAACAATACTGTTCAATGTAATTCAGGGCAATGGAAGACATATCACTCGCAGGCTTTCCCAACAATTGAATCAGTTAACTGCTCATTGGACTGTTACAAACGCCAATCAGGATATTGTAACCATCAATGGCGACTATAACCGTGCTGCCATTGACACTCTGTCTTACTGGAACAGGAAAAGAATTTCAGACCATGCGCTACAGTTAAATATTCAGGATTTAACTGTGCCCAGAGGAGAGAATGTTAACGTAGCCAATACTTTAAGTGGTCATATAACAGGTCATTTTCATGCTGATATTACCTTTATACAAGGCACTGCCTATAATGAAGGAGTAGTTGACCGTGACATTGATATAACCATTGGCAGTGGTCAGGGTAACATTGTAATAAATGGGTTGACATACAGATCAGATATTTCCAGTGGAGAACTTAGATAATATTGTTGTATAGAAGTTATGGAGTCATATGTTAAAGGATAGCTTTGAAGCCTTTCTAACTGAGAATGAGAACAGAATTTATAATTACATCCTTAGGTTTGTGGATGTGGATGATGACGCTCATGATTTGGTACAGAATGTATTCATAGCATTTTATAAACGGATAGAAAAGATAGAAGAAAAAACAGCACTGGCATATCTTTACCGTATGGCTCATAACTCGTCTATAGATTGGCAAAAACAGCGCCGACGTTATGTTCTCAAAGCTCCTGAAGCATTCCACAACCTTCCGGAAAAGACGGAAAAGCCTGAGTCTCATGACTTGAGCACAATAAGCAAAGCTATTGCTGCATTACCTGTTAAGCTATCAACAGTAATTCATCTGCAATATTTTGACAGGCTTTCATACAAAGATATCAGCACGAAACTTGGAATCAGTATCAAAACAGTGGATTCTCATTTGGTAAAAGCAAAGAATCTGCTCAGAAAAAACCTTGTAAAAGACAACAGGGGAAATTATGTTCTTAAAGATAAATAATCCCCGCTTACAGTAAGAACTAAAATCAGAGGTTACAATGTCATGCAAAAAAATTAGCAAGGAATTACTTTCCTACGTAAATGGTGAGCTTTCCCAGCAGAGAAGCTTGGAAATAAAGGAATGGTTAGCTAAGTGCAGTTCTCAAAGACAATGCGCCACCTGCCAGGCAAAGATAGCAGAATATAATGCACTCAAAACAGTTATGGATAAAATTCCGATTCTAAAATTGCCTTCACATGTGCATTATAGCATATTAGATAAAATACAAAAAGAGCAAAAGGCAAGTTCTGCTTACAGATTCAAATTTCAATGGAAAGCCATACCTGTTATGTTTGCTGTAATATTAAGCCTGTGTACGGGTTCTCTGATCAGTAATAGGATTTTTAACTCAGCCTTAAAGAATGATTCTGTCGACACGGACTTCTACAGTATGCAGGAAAACAGCCTTGTGGAAGTCTTTACCAATGAGGGGGTAACACCATGAAAACCAATTGGTCAACAACTGTTCTGATTGTTTCTTTAGCCTTCAATTTAGCTGTTTTGGGAGTTTTCCTATACATCACTGCTTTTAGTAAATCACCCTTTCAGGCTAACATTAAAGAGAAAAGGGCGCAGCAGATTACCGGGAATAGATTACAACCGGGTCAAACCGGTTGGGCAAAAAGTATTCTGAAACAGAACCTGGAAAAGAACAGACCTGCGATTAAGCAACAAGCTAATGATAGAAAACAATTTATCCAGACTCTCACAACAGATGAATTTAACGAAGCCAAAGCAAAAGTAGCTTTAGCAAAATTTGTGAAATCACGTTCTAATATGGAAGAAGCATTAGGGAAAAGCCTGATCGAAATGAGAAAACAAATAACTCCGGCTCAGCTAAAACAACTGATGCAAAGACGCTCAGATTGGCAAAACCAGATGAAGAACAGGCAGCCCGGCTTGGGTAGTCAGATTTTTAATAACGAATCGGACAGCTTATCAGAAAATCAGTACCAGATGATGGAAAAAATAAAAGAACGTCGTCTGGAGCGAAGAAACCTGATCAGAAAACGAATGATTCAGAAATACAGGCAAAGTCAGCCATGATATCAAATAATTAACGAATTGGCTATCCTTCAGGTTCAGATAATCTATTTCGCTATTGCTAATGTCGAAATTGTCGGGTATACCAGACAAATTAGCTGTATATTGTCGATTATATCCTGCAAAATAGTGTTTGTAGTTTGAGAGCCACTGTCAGTTAGGATTTGAAACCCTAACCTTATTTCAGAAAAAGAGTTCTATTTACTTGTATGACTATCTGTGATAGTAATTAAGGCAGCAGAGCTTCGTTCTCATCTGTTGTGTTAAGAAAAATTAACGCAAATCAGAGCTTTTCTTCTTGCCAATACATTGAATTTGTGGATACTTGTATCAATATAATACTTCACAAGGAAAGATATGAGCTACTATGTATATATTGTTGATGATGAGCCGGATATTCTGGAATTGGTTGACCTTAATCTGACCAAGGCAGGTTTTCTGACTGAGACCTTTGAAAGAGCAGAGCCTATGCTTAGAGCATTAGCTCAGAAGGCTCCCGATTTGCTGATTCTTGATCTGATGTTGCCGGATGCCGATGGCTTGGAATTGTGCAAAAAGCTCCGCTCTCAGGATAAATATAAAAAGCTACCGATTGTTATGCTCACAGCCAGAGTGGAACTCAATGACCGTATTAGTGGGCTGGATTTTGGGGCTGATGATTATATTACCAAACCTTTTGAACCAAATGAACTGATTGCGCGTGTCAATGCAGTTCTGCGCAGAGCACAATGGGAAACCCTGAATAAAGTTCTCGAAATTGAAGAAGGGCTCAAGATTGACTTCAATAAATACGAGGTCTATGTTAATAATAAAAAGGCAGATTTGACTACCACTGAATTCAAGATTCTGCAGCTTCTTACTAAAAGACCGGGCTGGGTTTATAACCGCCAGCAGATATTAGACTTTCTCTGGGGTAATGATAAGATAGTTATAGACCGTACCATTGACGTGCACATCAAAAATCTGAGAGAGAAGCTGGGAAGGTTTGGTCATTTTATCAAGAATATCCGTGGTGTAGGATATAAGTTTGAACCACCGGTTCTGGAAATAAAACCCGATTCTGAGGATGTATGATTAGAAATAATCTCTTCCTCTCTCTGTTTATCTTTTTTCTTCTAATCGGATTTTGCGTTTATCTGGTTTCAGTGTCAAGCATGTTAATTCTATATGCAGTTCCAGTTCTTTTAGCTTATTTATTTGCCAAATTTATAACCTATCGCATCAATAAATCTGTGAATCAGCTTACCGATAAAGCTCTTCAAGCTTCCTGGGGACAGATAAATCAAACTGATGCTGCAAATGGCGATAATGAATTGCAACCACTGGGAAATGCTATCAATGATTTGACAGAGAAATATGTATCGCTGGCTAAAGATAATAGATATGACAGGGAAGAGCTGAAACTTATCCTCAATTCTATCAATGAAGCTCTTTGGATTCAGAACAGGGATGGGCAGATTATTTGGTCAAGCTTCGGATTCAATGATTTGTTTACAAACTATGTCAGAGGTAAAAACCAGTATTATTGGGAAGTTGTGCGAGACCCGGACCTGCTGGAACAAATCAAGACAACTAAAAACCTGAAAGAACAGCAATTAACCGAAATTACCATGGACGAGCATTTCTACTTACTCAAAATTAACTATAATCCCAAATCTGAAACTACGGTATTCATTATGCAGAATATCGATTTGCTCAGACAGACAGAGCAAATGAAAAAGGACTTTATCATCAACCTGGCACATGAGCTCAGAACTCCTTTGACTGCAATCAAAGGCTTTTCTGAAGCTATAACTGATTCTACGGAAAAAGACAAAATCCGCTACCTCAATATCATCCGCAATCACACAGACCGTTTGATTAGTTTAGTAAGTGATTTGCAGGCGCTGTCTCATCTGGAAAGATTGCCTGAATTAAACATGCAGCAAATAAATCTACTCACCTTTTTCGACAACATTTCTGCCTTGTATCATCAGGAATTGCAGGAAAGAAATCTTACTCTGACAATCGAAGCAGATGTTGTACTGCCAAGACTTACAGTTGACCCTTATAAGTTCGAACAAATATTTATTAACTTGATTGATAATGCTCTGAGATATACATCAGAAGGCGGAATTACAATCAGTATTAAACATGAAAATAACTCAATTCGCATAGAAGTTTACGACACAGGTATAGGCATTGAAGCAGAACACCTGCCCAGAATCTTCGAACGTTTCTATGTGACAGACCCCTCCCGCAATAGAGGTTTAAGCGGTACAGGACTTGGTCTGGCTATTGCCAAACACAGTGTTTTACTGCACGGTGGCACAATTGAGGTACAGAGCACTACCGGCAAAGGCGCATGTTTCATTATGAATTTTCCCTTGCCCGTCGTATAACATGCAGATTATCACAAATAATCTCAACCGTGATACGGTTGTTTCTGAATATAAAGCTCTGGTTTATAGCTTGGCTCATCACTACAAAAACCGCGGTCTCGCTTTGGATGATTTGCTTCAGGAAGGCATGATCGGGCTTTTGGAAGCTTGCCAAAGATTTGATAATCAGCAGAACGTGCAATTTAGTACATATGCCACATATTGGATAAAGAAATATATGCTTTTAGCAATTTCAACGGAATTAAAACAAACTTTTAATATTTCAAACTCCAAAGTTGATTATCTTCAGGATACAAAGACTATTTCAGAACCATGTTTTCCAAATACACAGACTCTCAAAATGGATAGTATCATACCTTCTGGGATACCTGTTATAGAGAAACGAATATTAATCCTAAGCTATAAAAAAAATAAAACCATCAAAGAAATTGCTGTGGAGCTTAATCTGACTCCTGAGAAAGTTAAGCAAATCCGCACAAAGGCTTTGCGCCGAATAAAAAAAGAAAACCCTCAAGGTTGGAGCCAAGAGGGCTGCTGATGTAGGGAGGTACGGGAGTCTAAGAGCTTCTTCTCATAGGGGCATTTATCATTTATATCAAACTGTCACCCAACAAATCACTAATAACATCAGACCAGTTACCGTATAACTGAACTAATTCTCTACTTGCGCATCGCATTTCCAGATAAGTCTGTTGATGATTCTTATATAAATCTATGCAATGTTCTAATATATTAATCCAGCTTTCTTTTCTTTGATCCGGTGTAATAAATCCGGTTATTGATGGGTTAATTATCTCTTTGGGACCACCTTGGTTTGATACTATGACCGGTAATCCACAAGCCTGTGCCTCGAGAATTACCATTCCAAAGGTATCTGTAACACTTGGGAAAACAAAAAAATCAGAAGCATTATATAATCTTGGTAATGTCTCTCTTGCAACTGCTCCTGTAAAAAGGACATTACTTCCTGAATAAACTGTATTTTCATTACCCAGTAATATTTCCTTCAGTTCTTTCAAGAAAGGACCATTGCCTGCAATAATCAGGTTTAGGTCGGGGTGTTTATGCAGCAGATGTAAATACGCATGTGCCAATAATTCTAAAGACTTGTCTTTAGATACTCTACCTGCATACAATAAAGTTACCCCTTTTTGGTGCTGTAGTCTTTTGGGCATATGTTCTTTTCGATTTTCCAATGGTGAAAATAAGTCTAATTCGATCCCGCGCTTTAGCAGAAACATACGCTCAACAGTGATGCCGCGTTTCCTAAGTATATAATCGTATTCTTTGGTTGGGACTCGGATCTCATCCATTTGGTTATAAAACCAGCGCTCAAAAGATAATGTCATATTACGGGCAGATTCATCTTCAATAATATGCTCTGCTTCATTAGTAAAATCTGTGTGATAAATTCCAGTGCAAGGGATGTGCATAATCTTTGAAGCAAGCAAAGCAAGCAAACCTAACGGACCGGGAGTGGAAATTATTATTTTATCGGGTTCAAAGTCCTGAACCATCTTTAAACTATTCAGAATAGAGGGTATTTTAATGCGATAGTTTTCATAAAAGGGGAGGGGAAATCGATACATATATGGTAAATTCATCAGGTTTTGAGGGATTTCATCGGTTATTTGGTCATCCTCCAATGATGCTACAATCATTGTATCTCTGCCTTCTTCACAAGCAACCTGTCCCATGCGTTTCAATGTAACCGATACACCGTTTAAGTCGTTTAAAGTATCTGTAAACCACAGTGTTCTTTGCTTACGAGGATTAGATTGGATTTCAAGACTCAATCGCAAATCAGAAATCAAATTAGGGTTTTGATGCATATGCTTTAATGAACTAAAAAAGGGAAGTAACAGAAATATACCAGGAAGGCTACTACTGATATTTCTCACCAGCTTAATCAGATTCATTTCTTTAATATCAGTTTCCAGAGAATCAAGCAGAACCAGAAAGAAAGAATCTGCCAGTTTGGATATCTTATCATAAATCAAATCAAGCTTTTGATCCGTTGTACACGTTTGAGCAGGTTTTAAAACTTCAATCAGATCGCTAAGACTTTGCTTCAATTGATCTCCTTTCAAATCTGCCATGCTCTTCATTGTCTTTAGCTTAATCTTACTTTTAAAGTCAATTCCGTTTTGTTCAAATATCTGCTCTGTAATTTTTGATATCAGAGTTTCTTTCTTTTTATCAGTAAACTGCTTCGAAAAATCCCAAGCAATCTTATAAACAGTAAAAGCTAAGGCATGATAAGTATTATGACGACCGCTGGCAAAACTATCTTTTTCACGTATTTTGCTTAAGAATACATCTACATTATTTGCATCCGCTGATGTCCATGTATTACCGATAAACAGAGCGCCATGATCATCACTTCCGCCAGTGTAACCCTTCAACCAGGCTGTATCACTAATAGGTTCTATTTGATAATGATTATAAAGCCTTTGTATTATGTCCGGGGTTAACTGGTGTAACAGTTTCTCCCAGTTCAAATTGTTGCGTTTATCTCTTCCTCCGTTTATTACTTCAAAATGGTCAAACAGTAAAATTAGCTTCTCCAAATGAGTTTGGCTCAATTTCCCATCTACAGAAAATGACGCATGGGCTACACTATGGGTAAGCTTCTCTCGTTTGAGATAATCTCTCAACTCATATATATCCTTTCTTAAGTGATTTATTACTTCAAACTGGATTTCGTCTAAACCATATATTAGAATATGTATCTTACATCCGTCTTCAGGAAAATAAGCTGTGGATTCAACCCCGGTTATTACCTTTTTGGGATACTTATCTTTGAGTAGCAGAACTCCGTCCATTTTGTTGTGGTCTGTAATAGTTACAAAGTCCATCCCTGCATCCAAAGCAGCTTGATATAGGATTATCGGTTCTGTATAAGATTCCTTAGCCCCCAAACGCTGTAAAAACCAATCTGAGGGATGCTCAGAATAGATTGAATGACAGTGCAAATCTGCCTTTGACATTTTAACCTCAGTCTAATTTATTTTCATTATAGTTATACCATTTGAATGTTAGATCGCAATTAAGATAGGGTTTTTTTTGTGTTAAGAGATACTATATTTACTTATACTTTTTACCTTCCCTGCAATTCATTCCGGAGATAATGCAAACTTGCCGGCAACTACCCTTATTTACTAATTCCAGGAAGTTGTATCCGGATTAATTGTCTTTACCACGGCATTGGAGGTTATAGACTTATTCCGTAATGAAGAAATTCTTTGACAATTACAAGGTATGATTAATAGAGTGCTAATTATTAAATTTCAGTTTATGAAGAGATATCTTGAGCTTTCTGATATCCCTGATTTTTGCACTGTTCACTTGATATACATTAGTGAGTTGTTATGAAAGAAATTATCCGAGTCAGTAATCTGACTAAAAAGTATGGTAATATCACTGCCGTGGACAGCATCAGCTTTGTGGTCGAAGAGGGAAGCCTGTTTGCTTTCCTGGGACCCAATGGTGCCGGTAAATCAACCACCATAAACATAATAAGCACTCTTTTAGCCAGGAATTCAGGGGATGTCTCTGTCGCCGGGTTTGAATTAGGCAAGCAGGATAAGCAAATCAGGGAATCCATTTGCAGTGTATTTCAGGAAAACATTCTCGATGATTTGCTTACTGTCAGGGAAAACCTTTTACTGAGAGCAGGGCTGTATGGAAAATCCAGGCTGGAAGCTGAGAAAAGAATTGTGAATGTGTCTGAATTGATAGGTATCAGTGACATTCTCAAGAGACGTTTCGGCAAACTTTCCGGTGGGCAGAAACGGCGGGTGGAAATAGCCAGGGCGCTGATGAGTGACCCCAAAATCCTGATTCTCGATGAGCCAACGACCGGTCTGGACCCCCAAACCCGCATCAATGTCTGGGAAACTATTGAGATGCTGCAAAAAGCACTCCGGTTGACAGTGTTTCTTACAACCCACTATATGGAGGAAGCAGCTAATGCAGACATGGTAGCCATTATTGACTATGGTAAAATCGTTGCCTATGATACACCAAATAACCTGAAGGCAAAATACTCAGCCGACACGATGAACCTTGTGCCACACGATATTGAGCAGATGTGTGAACTGCTCATGCAGAAGGGATATGCTCCTGTGAAAAATACCGACATGATAAAAATCAATGTTAGAGACAGCCTTGTAGCTCTCGCATTACTGAAGGAAATCGAAGGACAAATTTTCTCATTTGAAGTACTCAAGAGCAGTATGGATACCCTTTTTATCAATATTACCGGTCATGCAATCCGGAATGGGGAATGAAGGAGAGACAGGGATGAAGACACTGTCAATTTTGGTTTCCCGTAATATAAAACTCTACCTGCGTGACAGGATAAGTGTATTCTTTTCTCTCTTTTCAGCATTAATTATCATTATGCTGTATGCTCTGTTCCTGAGAAATAACCTGATATCATCCGTTACTCATTCAGGCGGGGTGGTCAGGTATGCCTCCTGGTTAGTGGATAGCTGGCTGATGGCTGGAATCATAGTCGTAAATTCGATTACTGTTTCTCTGGGTGTCTTGGGTTTAATGATTTCTGACCAAACCGAAAATAAGCTCAGAAGCTTTCTCATTGCACCCATCAGACGCAGCACTATTGTGTCCGGATATCTGGTTTCAGCATGGATAATCGGCTCTGCCCTGACAATCTTGACTTTTATCCTTGGAGAGGTGTATATCAAGATAAATGGAGGAGAGTTACTTTCCTTCTCCCAAATGCTCAAGGTGACAGGATTGATTTTCCTGAATCTGTTTTCCGGCTCAAGCATCATTTTTTTCTTTGTAGCATTGATGAAAACTAACAGTGCTTTTCAGACTTTCTCTTCCGTCCTTGGTACGCTCATCGGATTCATCGCGGGTATTTATATCCCCATAGGTGTTTTATCCGTATCTATTCAGAATATAACAAAGTTTGTGCCTGCCACTTACGGAGTAACCCTCACAAGACAAGTCTTTATGGATAAGCCCATATCCCAAATCTTTGCCGGTGCTCCGGAAGCAGCAATTGTCAAATTTGAGAAGTTCTTTGGGGCGCAGGTGTTTATCGGTGATTATTAGTGTACACCTGTTCTGATGATATCCATTCTTTTACTTTCCGGCTTACTGTTTATGAGTTTAACGGTTCTGATATTAAACCGCAAGAAAGCTTAAGAGCTTGTATTTGAGGGATAGCGCATCGTGGGTATTCTAAATGCCGAATATCTGTCAAAGACAGGATTATGCTATTATATGCTACACTTTCAAAATACGAAATGCTGTGTTTGGCAACAATCTTTACGTCAATTTATCTGCTTCAGTTCTTCCATATTATCGGGATGCAATTCCTCAAAGTCTTTTTGCATGACTTTGATGTATGTCCAGTTAGCTTTTGTTAATAGCGATGCCTTTTCACACCAGACCTTTGCGTATTTATCTTTTTGCAGGACACCTAAATCGTTTCTGTCTTTAGTTTCGATTATGTAGAAATTGCCACAGAACTTAATCTCTCGGTTGAAAAGGTCAGACAAATCAGAACCCAAGCTCTGCGCAGTATTAATCGCAGCGACTCTAATTTGTATAATGTCATCTCTTCGTAAACTCAACAAACCTGTCGAATTTGTTGGTCATACCCGACAAATAAGCTATGTATTGTCGGGTATGACCGACAATATCGTGCTTTTGGCTGCAACTATCAGTTAGGATTGGTAATCCTTTTCTATTTCTTTCCCGGTTTCTTTATTCTACGCACTTCAGTCAACAGCCTGAACCATTTAATGGTTTCTGGAGTGAACTATGCAGTGGTTTTAAATTTGATAGCCCATGAATTCATTCATGGGTATGGATGTATGTGATGATTTTAACCCCGTCGGGGTTTCCTATAATTGGTGCCATTATTTCCTGACGATTAAAATCATCAGGTTTCCTGCAAAACCCCGATGGGGTTGATGTTTCTGCAATCTTTTACCCCTGAATAAATTCAGGGTCTATCGAATATCAAATCCCTCCGGGATTCAGGCTGCTGACAAAGTTATGTGTATTCACATAGTCCCAGCGGGACGGCATTTCAGATAGAAAAGTCACCTCCAACCTTGTTTGAGTCCCAGCGGGACGGTATTTCAGATAGAAAAGTCACCTCCAACCTTGTTTGAGTCCCATCGGGACGGCATATTTTCTGGATTGTTTATATCCTTTTATGGCAATAAGATGCAATGTGTCATCCCTACGGGATTCTACTTTTGTGAGGATGCTTATTTCTATCTGAAATACCGTGCCGATGTCACTCGATTATGAAAGTGGGGTTCGTCAACACCCTCAACCCCTATGGGGTTTGGATACACTTATCTCTTTACCCATGAATAAATTCATGGGCTAATGGATGCAAAATCCCTCCGGGATTTTCTGCATTATGCACATCATAAATATGAAACTCCTTCGGGATTTTCCGGATGTAGGTCATGCGCCCTCGCTTGACTGAAGAGCATTTTTGTACACATGGAGCGGTTGGACAGACGGGGGCGTCTATCCTACCTCTTGTTCAAGCGTAAGTCAAGCGTAATTTTATTACGCTTGACTTATGCTTGATCCTGATGAGGAAGCACGAAAAAATCAAGCCCATTATATATGAAAATGGTAAATTGCTATAAAAAAAAACCAATAGAAATCAGAAATAAGTGGTCTTGGGGAGAGTGAAACAAACTCATTAGAGAGCAGTAACAAGTCTAAAACAATTCAGACAAATTGTAAATAAAAGAAACGGTATCCCCTGTCACAGTGACACAGAATACCGTTAGAATCAAAACCTGTTTTTCTATTTGTGGTTATAAGGTCGCTGTGGCAAACGGTTCATAATATCTTTAGCGTCTGCTTTCACAAGCTGACGCTTGGCGGGATTATACAAATAATAACCTGATAGAATAACCATTATATAGTTATCACTATATTCTGCAAAATTGAACTGTGTAAGACGAAGCGAACCATGATTAAGAGGACCGTCAAGACTAAGGGAATTAGCCGGATAAGTTAATGTCCTGGCAGAAGGTGCTAAATAAGTGTATAAATCATCATAATAATTGCTACCATAAGTAGTATCACATTCAGCATAAAAATCAACATATTGCGTATGACTGTTCCTGCTTAGTGTCCAGGAAAAAGTCATGGGTTGAGCCAGATTCCAAGTGGATGGGGCTACAATATCAGTTGGTTGTGCGGGAACAGTCACTGATTTGTTTAGCAGGATCGTTCCGTTTCTGGTGAAGACTACCTCGATGCTGGTTGTCATGGGCAGAATTTTTCCCTCGCCGTTATTAAAATATGGATTACCGTCTTCGTTTGTAACCGGAACATCGAAGTTGTTTAGCTTCAAGGTGTATGTGTCATCTGGACTCATGATGCTATCAATAGCCCAGACACCATACATATAGACCACCAAATTACTTTTTCCAGTTTCAGAAACATATAAGTCCAAACCCCAATTGTGCGCAAAAATGAAATCATAAAATTCCGTATCATTCATAAAACAATAATGGGATTCATCCTTGTCTTTATCCTTGCTGCAAGCAGCAGCAAAAATTAACATAGAAAGACAGACACATAAAATGAAAAGTCTCATAAGCACTCCATAATTTGGTTTCTTTTGTCTCCTAAGAATAAACCTGTCATAACAGTAAGTCTCGAAATTAAGAAACGAACAACATGCATACATTGAGTCAGGGATTGTATCCCGAACCTCGCAGTGCTTAACACAATATTTGCACGTCTGACTGCTCCCTTAAGTAAAAAAAAATGCACAACTTAAGAGGCAATTGGAAGATTCCCATGTACTATAGTTAGATTAAATATCATAGCGTTATCAGTGTCAAGAAAAAACACTTGCTTATCAACCTTATCTTGAATATCTATTTTGTACTGAAGATTATAACTGTGTCACAAACACTACTCTGAAAAGTTAATTAACTTGCAGGGAAAAGGCATCTGCATTGTAATATATTATGGTTGTGCGTAAATTCTTGACGGATTTGCAGGCACGTTTGATTTGAAATTATGGAGTATTCAAGTAAAAGTTGAATATTTCTATGGCAAAATATATCGTAAACTCTGATGGGAGAGGATAATGAATAAAAAACTAAAGCTGATACTGTGGTTGGTTTTGATTGCACTGGTCTTGTTATTCGGTTGGCGGATATATCAGAACGTAACCAAGAAAGGCGACAAAAGTGGAAAAAATCAAGGAAAATCCGGTAATGCAATTCCGGTGGAAATAACAACGGTCAAAACTGCAACTATGCAGGATATGGGACGGTTTAGCGGGTCATTGAAACCGCGGGCAGCTTTTGCTCTGGCGTCGAGAGTTTCGGGCAGATTGGAAAAAATGCTGGTGCATCTGGGTGATAAAGTTGTCAATGGTCAGCTTGTTGCTGTTTTGGATGACGCCGTATTTCAGCAGGAGATGGAGCAAGCCCGGGCAGAACTTGCGGTTGCTCAGGCTCAGGTTGAACAGAGCCGTCTGGCTTTGAAGGCTGCGGAAGGCAATTGGAATTCGGTCAATAGTCTGTTTAAAAAGAATTATGAGTCTCAGGCAGTAATGGACCAGGCTGATGCAGACCGTGCTTCGGTTCAATCAAAATACAACATGGCATTAGCAACAGTGCAGCGAGCACAGGCAGTTTTCAAGAAAGCGGAGATTCAGCTTTCCTACACACAAATCAAAGCAGTTTGGACAGGTGGCGGGAAATCACGTTTGGTGGGCGAAATGTTTGCCAACGAGGGTGACTTGCTTACAACCAGCACTCCGATTTTAACTCTGGTCGATAATAGCATCGTAATAGCAGAAATCGACATAATTGAACGGGACTATACCAGAATAAAAATCGGACAGCCCGTTAGCATACAGGCTGATGCCTATCCCGAACGTACCTTTTCCGGTACTTTGGTGCGTTTGGCACCCGTTTTACAAGAGACTTCCAGACAAGCCAGAGCTGAAATCGATATCCCCAATGCAGACGGATTGCTGAAACCGGGCATGTATGTCAGAGCACAGATTGTTTATGCCACTCACAAAAACGTGACGGTAGTACCCCTTGGTGCTTTGATTTTGCGGGATGATAAAACCGGAGTGTTCACAGCCGACAAAACAGCTTTAACAGCCAGTTTTGTACCTCTCACAATCGGAATCAGGGATGAAATCAATGCTGAAGTTTTGGAACCGGCTCTGAGCGGTGATGTGGTAATTCTTGGTCAGGAACAGCTTCAGGATGGTGGCAAAATCAAGCTGCCCCAATCCGATGGAAAGGACAAGAACGCAAAAGGCAAAAAAGGAAACAGACCATGAGTCTGGCACAGAAATCGGTTGAACGCCCCATTTTCACCAGCATGATTGTCCTGATTGTGCTGATTCTGGGCGGATTGGCACTATCACGTCTGCCGGTTGACCTGATGCCTGATATAACTTATCCGACTTTGAGCGTTTCAACAGATTATGGCAATGCCAGTCCTGAAGAGATGGAACAGCTCATTACAAGACCGATTGAACAGGCAGTGGCAGCAGTTCCCGGAGTGCAATCCATAGAATCGGAATCCGGTGAAGGCAACAGCAATGTAAGAATTTCTTTTAACTGGGGCACTAATCTTGATTCTGCTTCCAACGATCTGAGAGACCGTTTGGATAGAGTTACAGCAAATCTGCCGGATGGAGCAGGCAGACCTACCCTGCGTAAGTTTGACCTGGCTGCCACACCAATTCTCGAAATGGGCGTAACCAGTAAACTACCTCCACTACAGCTAAGGCAACTTATAGACAATCAAATAGCTTACAGGCTTGAGCGTGTACCGGGTGTTGCTGCCATTAATGTAAGAGGTGGTTTAGTACGGGAAATTCATGTCAATCTCAATCCTGAAAAGATAAAAGCCTTACGTTTACCACTTGAGCAAGTAATTAATGCTATACAAAATGCAAACATCAATTTGCCTGCCGGTTCTATAACGAGCGGTAATAGCGAAATTACCATCCGCACACCCGGCGAATTCCGCAATCTGGAAGAGCTTAGAAACACAATAGTTTTGGAACGCGGAGGAACAGCAATCACATTGGGACAGCTCTCAGCAGTCGATGATTCCTGGGCAAAAGTTACACGATTTACACGAATCAATAGAGAGCCGGGCGTACAGATTTCTCTGAATAAGCAATCTGGAACCAACACCGTTGATGTTGCTAAAGCTGCATTGGCAGAAATTGAGAAGATAAACATAGATATCCCCCAGGCAAAGCTCGTACCGATTATGGATAGCTCTGTGTATATCCGCCGTTCCATCAGTAATGTGGGCTCTTCTGCAATGATGGGTGGTTTTCTTGCAATTCTAATCCTATTGTTGTTTTTACGCAATATCAAAAGCACAGCGATTATCTCAACGGCAATTCCAATTTCGATTGTGGCGACCTTTGGTCTGATTTATTTCAGT
>Ga0247841_10001837_pt1 | contig 44628 bp, 35 predicted proteins | sample LaCruzMarch2015__2_FD_192410 | JGI IMG/M metagenome (GOLD analysis project Ga0247841, IMG submission 192410) | Freshwater microbial communities from meromictic Lake La Cruz, Castile-La Mancha, Spain - LaCruzMarch2015_18m | ecosystem: Environmental > Aquatic > Freshwater > Lake | place: Spain... | reverse complement strand
TGGCGGAATACTACCGTTCGAGCGCCGCTGAATAATATGGTCGTCATTCCCAATAACAAGCTTTCGACCGCCATCGTTACGAACCACTCGCTGCCAGAACCGGAATTGCTGTTAGTAGTGCCTGTTTCGGTCAGCTATAAGAGTGATTTGCCTAAAGTAGAACGAATTACAATCGAGGTTGCGACGGAAATGCTCGCCAGACTCGAAGCAGGGATTCCCGACAAACCGCCGGTTATTCGGTACAATCAGTTGGGTGAGTCAGGCGTGGGATTTTCGGCGATCCTACGGGTGAAGGATTATGACTCGCAATTCATCGTCAGGCATGAGTTCCTGAAGGCGCTGGTGGAACGGTTCAGAATGGAAGGGATTGAGATACCGCTGCCGCAAAGGGTGGTGACACTCGAGAAGTTGAGAGTTGAGAGTTGAGAGTACAAGTAGGATGGGCGTCCCTGCCCGTCCTTGCTTGATCGACAACAGATTTGGACAGGCCGGGATGCCTATCCTACTGACTTTTGGACGGGCAGGGACGCCCATCCTCCTTGCGAAAAAAGTTGAAATTTCATTCGGTTGATCTGAAAGCGCTCCTCAAGTCGGGAGCATGGTCGAATTACCATACGCACTCCAAGTTCTCCGACGGCAAATCAATGCCGGTCGAATATATCGAGGAAGCGATCCGACGCGGGATGAGGAGTCTCGGCTTTTCGTGCCATGCGCCGGTTCCGTTCCCAACGTCCTACACGATGAAGGAAGGGCGGCTGCCGGAATATAAAGCTGCCATCGGTGCGCTTAAAACGCAGTACTCCGACCGGATCGACGTTTACTGCGGTCTCGAAATCGACTATATTCCGGGTATTGTGTCGCCAGCAGATCCGGTATTCAGTGAACTTGGTCTCGACTACTTCATCGGATCCGTCCACGTCGGCGGGACTTTCGCGTCGGGCGAACACTGGATGGTTGATAGCGGGCACGTCAATTTCGCAAAGGGGATCGAGCAAATCTATTCCGGGAACGCGAGGGCGGCAGTTGAGGAGTACTACAGGCGCACAGCGTTGATGGTTAGTGAAACGAAGCCGGACATCGTCGGACACTTCGACCTTGTAAAACGAAGCAACGCCGGAAACATCCATTTCGACGAAGGAGCTGGCTGGTATATCGAATGTTCAGAAGCTACGTTGCAGGCTGTTGCGAGGTCGGACTCAATTATCGAAGTGAACACCGGCGGCTTAGCGCGTGGCAGGTGCGATTCGCTGTTCCCGAGCGACCGGCTGTTGAAGCGGATTCTCGAACTGGGCATCCCGGTAACAATCTCGGCGGACGCCCACGACCCGACATTCCTGACCGCACTGTTTCCTGAGACAGCGGAGAGACTGCTTCAGATGGGATTTCGAGAGATTTATGTGATGTAATTCTCAAGTCTGACTGAAAAAGTGATTTTGTTATGGAGGCAAGCTGTCAACCCTCCGCGATTGACAGACATATAATTGACAAATAGTATATTACGCTGTCAACCGCGGAGGGTTGACAGCTTGCTTTCGAATTTTCAGACTTTCAAACTTTCTAACTTTCAGACTTCCAATGCGCCGAGCTGATTTCCTTGTCATAGGCTCAGGGATCGCCGGGCTGTCGTTCGCGCTTAAGGCGGCGGAACACGGCTCTGTCATCCTTGTCACGAAAAAACAGCAGACCGAGTCCGCCACCAACTACGCGCAAGGCGGCATCGCCGTGGCGATGGACGAGGGAGACTCTTTTAACCAGCACATCGAGGATACTCTCCGCGCTGGCGCGGGTCTTTGCAGCCGCAAAGCGGTCGAGGTGATGGTGCAGGAAGGACCTCGCCGGATCGCCGAACTGGTGACAGAGGGCGTGGAGTTCTCTTACCTCTATAAGGACGGTAAGCGGCAATTAGCGCTCGGACGCGAAGGCGGGCACACTCGAGATCGGATTGTCCACCGCGCCGACTTCACCGGTCGAGAGGTTGAGCGAGCGCTGGTGCTGCTCTGCGAACAACATCCGAATATCGAGATCGAACAGCACTCGGCGGCGGTGGATCTGATTGTGACGCAACCCCCCCCTTCTTCCCTTCTACTGAAAGGTGGAAGTCAAGTGGGGCTGGGGCGCGAGGTAAGCGAAAGTGAGCAATCCCCCCCTACCTCCCCCTTCAATAGAAGGGGGGGAGATGCGAGGTGCTGCTGCGGGGCGTATGCGTTGACCCCGGATCTGCATATCGAACCGCTGCTTGCCCGAGTAACGCTCCTTGCGACCGGCGGCTGCGGTCAGGTCTATCTTCACACCACCAATCCTCCGATAGCGACCGGCGACGGTCTCGCGATGGCATGGCGAGCCGGAGCGAGCGTCGCCAATCTCGAATTCATGCAATTCCACCCGACGGCGTTCTACTCAACCAGCGCGAGCGGAGCTCACGCTTTTCTGATTTCAGAAGCAGTGCGCGGCTTTGGAGGCGTGCTCCGCACGAGCGACGGGACGCCGTTCATGCAAGGACACCATCCGCTCGCGGATCTGGCTCCGAGAGACATCGTAGCGCGCGCCATCGACCGCGAAATGAAGACGCGCGGCGAAGACTTTGTCTTTCTCGACATCACCGCGAGACGGCCCGATGAGGTGATGGAACGCTTCCCGTCGATTTATAAACACTGTCTTGAGCATGGCATCGACATCACTCGCGAGTGGATCCCTGTCGTTCCGGCGGCGCACTATATGTGCGGCGGTGTGGTGACCGATCTCTACGGCCGCACCAACATCAACGGGCTCTATGCGGCGGGCGAAGTGGCTTGCAGCGGCGTCCACGGGGCGAACCGGCTGGCGTCGAACTCGCTGCTTGAGGCGGTAGTTTTCAGCCACCGGGCGGCTGAGGACGCGATCAAGGCGCTGCCCGGCATCGCTCAACCTCCAGATCCGCCCGACTTGAAACTGCCCGAGGGACCGTCGGCGTCCGATGAGGAGTGGGTCTTGGTGTCGCACGACCGGTTCGAGATCCGCAAGCTGATGTGGGATTACGTCGGGATCGTCAGGTCGAATCTGCGTCTCGACCGCGCTCGACGGAGGGTGGAACTGATGCGGGACGAGATAGCCGAAATCACGCGCCGCTACCGCCTGACCGAGGGTTTGATCGAGCTGCGCAATCTCGCTCTGATAGCGAGCCTCATCATCAAATGCGCCTTGAAACGCAAGGAGAGTCGCGGGCTGCACTGGACAACTGACTACCCGGAGATGAAAGAAGGACGGGCGAAGGATACGGTGGTGAGGAAGTGACTTTAGACTTTGGGCTTTGGGCCTTAGGAGAGAAAATGGAAAATGGAAAAGGGGAATGGGACCGAACTGAGTAGGCCGCACAGCTATCGGGACGTTCAGGTGATGAGGAGTATCTGGCTGTGCGGACAGAGATACCAGATTATTCATCCCGCACAGCCGGTAGGACAGTCATCCCATCAACGCCGGAAGAGCTGTGCGGGGTACCCAATTGAACAAACATGAGAATTGATTGGAGTTCACGATGGAAGGCAAGACGGATAGTGAACGCGAAGAGCTCGGCGAGAGTGGACTGATCCGTAGGTTAACGGCCCACCTTTCAAGCGCGTGGGTGAGGGGAAACGAATTTAGTATTTTGAATTTAGAATTTGGAATATAAGGGAGGAAGACAATGAATGGATTAAAGATGATCGCGGTCGTCTGTATGGTGATGGCGGCGGGGACGACGTGGGGGCAGGTGACAGTCGTATGGGAAAAGACCTACGGAGGTGAAGGAGGCGAGGTGTGCTTTTCCCTTGTTCAGACCAGGGATGGCTCTTATGCTTTGGCGGGTTGTACTAATTCATTTGGTGCAGGAGGTCTTGATTTTTGGTTTCTTCGAACAGGTGGAGATGGGGACAGCCTTTGGTCAGCCACTTTCGGTGAAGGTGGTCCAAACGATTGCCGTTCTCTGGTTCAGATCGGAGATGGCGGCTTTGCTCTAGGAGGAATTACTGGTTCTTTTGACGAAGGTAGAGTAGAGTTCGCGATAGTCCGAACGACTGAAGCTGGAGACATCCTTTGGTCAAAAACCTATGGCGATTTGGAGAATAGCCTTTGTAATTCGGTTATCCAAACATCAGATGGGGGATTTGCCCTAGCGGGGAGCACCGCGGAATTTAATGTAGGCACTGCTGAGTTCTGGTTAATGCGAACCAATGAGGATGGAGACAGCCTCTGGTCTCGCAGGTTCGGTGGAAATGAAAATAATAGTCAGTGTTTTTCACTTATCCAAACAGTTGATGGCGGCTTTGCACTGGCAGGTAATAGGATCTCATTAGATATTGACGGGATAGATTTTTGGGTATTGCGAACAAATGAGGCGGGCGATAGCCTCTGGTCACGGAATTTTGGCGGGCGAAGTTGGGATCAATGTAGTTCGCTCATCCAAACGGCCGACGGTGGTTTTGCGCTTGCGGGAGTTACCGGTTCATTTGGTTCAGGCTCCCATGATTTCTGGCTTGTACGAACGAATGCTGACGGAGACAGTCTTTGGTCGAGGACCTTTGGGGACGCTAGAATCGAATCATGTACATCTCTTATCGAGATGGAAGATGGCGGCTTCGCACTGGCAGGAGAAACGAGATCATACGGAGCAGGTGAAAAGGATTTTTGGCTTGTCAGAACAAACCGTGATGGTGATAGTCTTTGGTCGCAAACCTTTGGAGGAGGATCAACCGACGAATGTCATAGTCTGATCCGAACTTCGGATGGTGGATTTGCTCTGGCGGGATATACAACTTCCTTCGGCGCAGGTCGCTCAGATTTCTACGTGGTGAAAACAAGCTCAGACCCACCTATCTTTGAAGCGACCATACTCGATACTATTCACGACTACCCAGATACATATATAGATTCTACAATAGCTTACAACATCGAGTTTGTTAACAATGGATTCAGGGCCGGCTACCTATTCTCCGCGCAGGTTGTCGAAGGAGGTGGGGTGTTTAATTGTATTCTTGACAGCGCTTTGATGATTCCCCATAATGATACTGCCCATCTTCCGATAACATTCACGCCCTCATCAGACACGAGTTTTGTAGGACAAATTCGCTTTCATGTCGGCGTTGAAATGATCTCCGACACACTATCTATCACTCTCACTGGCAACGGTGTACGGATAAACATTGTTTCTGATCCTAATGTTCATATATGTAGATTCTTACAACTATCACCAATCTTCCCCAACCCCTTCAACTCCTCAATGACTATCTCATTCGGGCTCAGCAAGCTGGCCCCTACGCGGATCGGGATATTCGATCCATTTGGTAGAAAAATTGAGGAATTATTGCCGATGCAGACGTTCAATGCGGGCAGGCACTCGGTAATGTGGAACGCGGCGGGAGTTCCGGCGGGGGAGTATATCGTCAGGCTTGAGGCTGGCGGGAGTGCGGAAGCGAGAAGGATTGTACTGACAAAATGACGATTGTATATTAAGGCACAAATAACTGACAGGGGAACTTCATAGAGCAGGAAACTCAGGTTCGAGCAACACTAAATCGAATTCCGGTTCGAAAATATACCACAGATCATTTCTGGAGCGAAAATGAAACGGTATCTCGGATTTCTTCTCGTGTTTGGCTGCCTGATGCTTTGCGCTGCTAACTTGTACGCCGAAATAACAGTTGCGGGACGTCTCGATCTGGGTGAGCTTCGCCCGCAGTATATCGCCCGGGGAGACAACATCCTCTATATCGGGACGGGGATGCAGAATCACATTCTGTTCGTGGACGTCTCGAATCCCGCCTCGCCGCAACTCCTCTCCGACTTCCAGATCACGCCAGGCTCTTATCCCGCCTATGGAGGCTGCATCTCGGGCAATTACTGTTACGTTGCAACAGCGGCGAACGGGATTGCAGTATTGGACATCTCAGATCCCGCTCATCCAACCGTGAGCGCTACCGCCGACGTAGGATTCGGAACGACTCAGAACATTGAAGTTCGCGGCAATTGGGCTTATGTCTCAGTTTCCCTTGGCAGCACCCGAGGGGTGAATGCGTTCGATGTTTCCGACCCGACTCACCCGACGCGCCATGGCCGGTATCCTCGATCTGCCTCGTGGGGAATCGATCTTGAGGGAGATCTCTGCTTCATTGCGGGGCACTATCAGGCGGGCGTTCCCTATGGCGGTTTTTCCAGTTGCAGTATTGCCAATCCCGACAGCATGTACGGCGTAGGCGGCTGTGACAGCCCGCCGTGGTATTGTGTGGATGTCGAAGTAGTAGGGAACTACGCTTACTTGACCGAGGAAGCGGGCGAGAATGTCTCCGCCACTCGCGGCGTTCGAGTCTGCGATGTGAGCAACCGCGACACTTCGGTCGTTGTGGGATTCACCGAACTGGAGATGCCTCCGGGATATATGGTCAGTTGGAATGAGAATCTGATTGTTGCGGGAGGTCTCAGCGGCGTGTTTGTATATGATCTCTCAGATCCGGTCAATCTGCGTCTGAGCGGTTCCTTCAGTGAAGCGAATATGGGGGTTAACGACGTTGTTACCGACGGGCGATACGTTTACGCCACCAATTACGATGAACTGCTGGTGCTCGATGTGTCGGGTGTTCTGAATACGCCGAAAATCGAAAATCCCGCGCCGGTGAGTTTCAGCCTCGAACCGGCGTATCCCAATCCCTTTAACTCCGCCACAACTATCACATTCGGGCTCGAGAAGCTGGCTCCCACGCGGATCAGGATATTCGATCCTCTTGGCAGAAGGATCGGGGAAGTGTTACCATTGCAGACGCTCAATGCAGGCAGCCACTCGGTGGTGTGGAATGCAACTGGAGTTCCGGCTGGAGAGTATATCGTCAGGCTCGAAGCGGGAGGGGTGGCGAGAGTGGCAAGTGTTCAGGTGGTCAAGTGAACAAGTTGAAAGTTGAAAGTTGAAAGTTGAAAGGAAATGGCTGCCGTGGATCGTGATCGGGGCGGCGACGGCGATACGGCTCGCGTATTTTTTCCAGTACGCCGGGACGCCGTTCTACAATGTTCCGATGTGGGACGCCGACGAATACCACACGATGGCCGTCGAGTTCACGCATGGTCGTCTGCACCCCTATCTCGCTTACCGACCGCCTGTTTACCCGATTCTGCTGGCCATCGTCTATCTACTGTTCGGCGTTGGGCCGTTCGCGATCAGCATGCTCCAGATCGCCGGAGGAGTACTCTCGGCAGTGTTGGCTCAGAAGATCGCAGGGAGGCTGTTCGGAGCTTGGGCTGGGCTCGCAGCGGGATTGGCTACAGCGCTCAGCGGGATGATGTTCTACAACGACCTCGAGTTGATGCCGACGGGGCTGGAAACGCTGCTACTTTTGCTGTTAGTATGGGAATTGGTGAAGATGGGCGTCATTCCCACGAAGGTGGGAATCCAGTCAAGTCAATTGAATACTGATGCTCGTCTGGATTCCCACCTTCGTGGGAATGACGCTGCTGATCTGGATTCCCACTTGGCTGGGAATGGAAGAGCTTGGCTGGCCGGATTGTGGTTCGCGCTCGGGGCGCTGACGAGGGCGGTGCTGTTGCCGCTCTTTCCGGTATTCCTCTGGTGGCTCTGGAAGCGGAAGGTCGGCGTAAGGAAACTGGTCGAGTTCACTGCTCTGGCGCTGGGACCGATAGCACTATCCTTAGTAATACATCTCGCGGCGGGGGTTGGGCCGTCATCGGTGGCGGCTCAAGGGGGCATCAACTTCTACATCGGATCAAGGCGGGGCGCGGACGGTTTCACCGCGACTTTCCCGGGAGTCGGCGCCGGCTGGAGCTGGGAGACGGTGCGACGGATGGCGGAATCTGAAGCAGGCAAGCCGCTCACTCCAACCGAAGCCGACCAGCACTATTGGAAGAAAGGTCGCGCCGAGATCGCCGCCGATCCGGGAGCATGGGTGAAACTGACCGTCAAGAAGGCGCTGCTGTTCTGGAATCACCTTGAGATCAGCAACAACCGCGATCTTTACTATCAAGCGCGGCGGTATCCGATCTTCGGGGCGATGATGTGGCTCTCGATCCTGCCGGCGCTGCCGCTCGCGCTGGCGGGGGCGTGGTTATGGCGTCGTCGCTGGGATGTCGTCCTGTTAGCGATAACGATTGCGCTTTATTACGCGACCGTTGTCCCGTTTTTCGTAAATGCGCGCTTCCGGAGCCCGCTGCTGCCGCTCTTGTTTATTCTCGCAGCGGGAGGAGCGTGGGGATTGGCGGGAATGGTCAGGAGGCGCAGTGGACGAAGCGGGCGGGAAAGAGTAGGCGCGGGAGTAATGTTGGCGATAGGTTTGGCGATCCCGTGGCTGAGCAATTCCGGGATCAATCCGAAGCGCTGGGATTACGGGCTCTTCACCGAAGCCACAGCGCTCGAACGGTCGGGTCAGACTAAAGAGGCGAAGCAGCTATATAAGGAAGCGCTTCAAGTGAATCCCAGGGCTCCGTTCGTGAATTATAATCTGGGCGAGATCGAACGACATAGCGGCCACGCGGAAGAAGCGGTCGATTATTATAGAAGAGAACTGGAAATTCAGCCTGCCTACGGCACAGCTTGGAGCAGCCTCGGTGCGGCGTTAACGATGATGGGCGACGATGAGCAGGCGCTCTACTGCTACAAACAGGCCTTCAAATTGCGACCTGACCTTGTGGAAGCGGGAACGAAGGCGGTGGAGATCCTTTTAAGGAAGTCGTCAAGCGCGGCGTCGGCGGGACAGATGCAGCGAGCGCGGGATCTGGCGCGCGAAGCGACTACGATTTTTCCGAACGATTTGCGGGCGCAGGAGTGGGAAAAACGGATTTCTGAGGAGAAATAAACGAATCGGACGATTTTTTGGTTTTGCCTCTTGGAATCGGCGCACAGTTTGCATTCTTTCTTGAGTAGAAAGAGCCCAAGCGTAAAAGCGGGGCTCGAGACTGGATGACGCGCAAAGAATTCACGCCAACGGCAAGAAATGCGTCCGGAGTCAGAGAGAACGGGAAAGACGGGCAACGGGATTCTGAAGATATTCTGGCACGGAAAGTATTGGTTCGAGTTCGTAAAGGGGGTGAAAATGTTGATGGTATGTATTTTGCGCGTTAGTTATCACCTAAGCCGTGACGCCAGTCACATCTCGGAGTTGAAATGCGAATGGTTGTATAGACCACTTGCGTAACGACGAAGAGCTATTATATTATAGGCTTATTGTCACCGATCCAGGTGCGGGAAAGCGAGAGCGAAGTAAGCAGAAGGAGAAGCAATGCTTCCCAGGTTCAAGCGTCAGGACAGCGGTTTTACGCTGATCGAAGTGTTGGTGGTGGTCGTGATCGTCGCGATTTTGGCTGCCATCTCGGTGCCGATTTACATCCAGTACGTTCAGGGCGCTCGCGCCTCGGACGCTCAGGCTACAGTCGGCGCGATTTACAACTCGGTGAAGATGTTCCGTCAGGACTTCGGCGAAGATCCGACTTCCGTTGAAGAACTGCAGGAGCTCGAGTACCTCACCATTGACGAAGGTTCTCTCCGTCAGTGGACGTTCTCGTTGATCGGCTCAAACCCGATTACGCAGATCGAAGCGGTCTCGACGGCCGAAATGAAGGGCGGCGCCGGTCACGTGGTGCTGTTCGACGTTCAAACCGGTCGTTTCACCGGCTATGGATTGCCCTCGGACGACGAACTTTAAGCCTACGGGCCAAAGCAACGGTAGGATTTAACCCGAAGGCGGATCGTGGAATCCATTCCAAAACTGCTCGAATATGCCGTAAAGCAGGGGGCCTCTGACCTCCATCTTTCGACCGGTTCAGTCCCTATGATTAGGGTACACGGTCGTATGCGGAAACTGAACATCGCGGCTCCAACAGCCGACGAGATGTTCACCACTATCAAGACATTCCTCACGCCGGAGCAACTCGAGCGTCTTGAGGAGATGAAGGAGATTGACCTCTCCCAGAAACTGGAAGGCATGGCGCGGTTCCGTGTCAATGTCTATTCCCAGATTAATGGGTACGGTGTAGCATTTAGAACGATCCCATCACAGATCAGAGGTTTCGAGGAGCTGGGTCTTCCAGAAATTTTGAAGGACCTGGCTCTTCGGGACCGTGGGTTAATCCTCTTCACGGGTCCGACAGGTTGCGGTAAGTCAACGTCTCTGGCCGCGTGTATTGACTACATCAACGAGTACAAAGAACTACACATCATCACGATCGAGGACCCGATCGAGTATTATCACTCGAGCCGGAACTGCCTGATCAATCAACGTGAACTTGGGGCTAACACCCACTCGTTCGCGAATGCGCTCAGGGCGGCTCTTCGTGAAGACCCGGACGTGATCCTCGTAGGTGAAATGCGCGACCTTGAGACGATCTCACTCGCATTGACGGCAGCGGAAACCGGTCACCTGGTTTTCGCGACACTTCACACTTCGTCAGCGGCCAAGACTATTGACCGCGTCATTGACATCTTCCCCGCCTCACAAAAGACGCAAGTTCGTTCTATGTTGGCGGAGTCGTTGGAAGCGGTCGTCGCCCAGAAGCTTCTTCCCAAGAGAGGCGGAGTCGGGCGCGTGATTGGGTGCGAAGTGATGGTCGCCAACGTGGCGGTCAGAAACCTGATTCGCGAGGACAAGATCTATCAGATACCGTCAGTCATCCAGTCTGGCGGTAAACAGGGCATGCAGGGTTTCGATCAAGATCTCCAAAGGCTTCTGCACAAGGGGCTCATCGATCGGGAAACTGCGGCTCTCGTGGCGGAGAATCCGAAGCTGTTTGAGATTGATCTCAATCAATAACAGCCAGAATGGTTGGCCGCCAATGTGAAGGTTATCGATGATTGTTTGCTGGCTCAGAACAAATGCCAACGGAGAAGGAGGACGAGATGAAGAAGAATAAGCACGGATGGCGCGGGGACGCCGGAAGCATTGATTTCGTGCAGATCATCGTCGGGCTAATTGTCGTCGGAGCTGCCTGCATTGGGACGTTCCAAGCCTTGGAATTCGGCAATAACCAGCTCAATTCTCAGATGCGCTACCGGAAGGCGATTTCGATCGCACGGTCACATGTCGAGTATTGGCAGGGTCGAATTCACACGGACACGCCCAATATCAACGAGATGCAGGGCAACTTGGGTCAAAATGTCGGACAAGCAAGGAATGCCTACATGCTTGACGAAAGAGATCCGCTTACAGAGACCGACGACATCTGGTGCGACGTGCGTTACGGTACGATTACGCCGGTCCCGAACGTCGAACTGGGAGTGGACAAGCGCGGGAACCCTCTAACGTCACATTTCGTGATTCGCGTTTATGTGACCTGGATGGAACCGAACTCGTCTGAATATCAGCCGAACAAAAGCGAGGTTGTATTCCAGGGTTCGATGGTCCCAGCATCTTTCTGATGAGGGGCGATTCGCCACAGGAGTGTTGCAACGGCTCAGCAGAGGTGTAGATTGCGAGGTGCAAATATGAAAGTACATGCAGGTAGATGCGGCCGAGATGAAGGGTGGACGTTGATCGAGGCCACCATTTCGGTCGTCATCATGGCGATTATGGTGCTTGGATTGACCATCGTATTACTGGCCTTCCGCGAACAACTGGACCGCAGTTGGGCGATTCGGGTAATGGATCAGTATGGGAACGACGTGATGGAAGATCTGACCCATGATCTCCGAAACGCAACGGAGGTGACTGTTCGCCCGAGCACTGGAAAGACCAGTCGAGTGGACATAAAGTATCTCGATCCGATCCGTCACGAACTATTGCTCACGAGCCGCTATCGAGCGGATCTGAGAAACGTGCGCATCGAGAAAGATGGTCGAGCCCTCGACCCTCTCTTCCCGCCCCGAAATTTGGGACAAGGCGAATCGTATGAGATTGTTCAGTTCACGCTGACGCCATACGGTGAAGACACGCCCAATAATCAGGAGCGCGTCGATAGTTTTCGACGGAACGCGAAATTCATGAGCGCGTCTTGGGATATCCGATTCAAGCTCCGCTACAATCGCAAAGCTACGATCAATGACGGCGATCGTGACTGGAGCGTGACGAAGGAATACTTCAACCGCGTTTATGTTCGAAACATGAACTTGATCGTACAAAAGGGGATCACCGATTAATATCGGGTGAGCCGGATGTTATGGAATGCAGAACGTGTATCCAGCTTAATGGAGGGTACTGTGAAACGAACTTGTTTAAATCGCGACGACGGCAATATCCTGATCATGTCGGTTGTCATCGTGGCCTTGCTCGTCGCAACCGGACTCGGGTATATGAGATGGGCCGCTGATGAGAAGTGGGACTCAGAATATGAGCGCGCCACAATCCAGGCGTACTTTGTCGCCCAGACCGGCTTGATCGAAAGAGGGCTCGTGTTCTTACGGACGCGAGATCCGTCAGACCTGCCTCAAGGAACTGTGATCCTTAGCCCCGGTGAAGTGAAGGACCGCCCCAACGGAGAAGTTGTGGGGACTCACTATAAAAACATCGTCACTAAGGTTGCTGGAGCAGGTGGAGGAAATCTCTTCCAGAGAACGGACGATTACGATCTTTACTCTACCGGACGGGTTATGTTCCGTGGTCGAAAGATCCACGAAAAACTGCCGGTAGAACGCACTGCAACGATGCGAGCGAGACTTCGCTCATTCGCGAACTATATGTATCTCACCGATATCGAAACCACGGTTTATGGCGAAATCATATGGTTCTGGACACCTGATACGCTTTGGGGAAGAACGCATTCGAACGACTTCATCGGTCTAAAGTATTCCCCGACGTTCTACGGTCCGATTTCTACCTGCAAAGGTGAATTCAGATACTACAACCCGCAGCAGATTTACTTCGCCTATCCACCGGTGTTCGATGCGCCGCCGGTGAATTTCCCGAAAACGGCGAAGACTCTAAGAGCGGGCGCCCGGCACATTTCGAGCAATAACGGTCAGTTAATGACCTGGATTAGGATGGAAGGTCAGGGCGGCATCGACGTGTTCCAGTATCCCCTCGGAGGTACGCCGGCGGAAAGTCTTCTGTTCCACATGGCTCCGCCCGGATGGGCAGGGCTCTTCGTGGACGGAGAAGTTGAAGTCGAAGGCGTACTTTCCGGACAGCTCACGATTGGATCGTCCGGGGATATGTGGCTGGTTGATAATATTCGATACCATGGCGCTAACGAGGTTACAGGCCATTTCCAGGAAGATGCAATGAATAATCTTCTTGGGCTCGTATCGGAATCGGATATCATTATCCAGGATAACTTCAAGAACGGTAAGTGGAACGGCATCGAAGCCGAACCGAACAACCAAAACCGTCACTCGATTGTTATCAACGCCGGTATGGTCGCTTTGGGTGAATCATTCACATTCCAGCATCAGAATGATGAATGGGATCTTTACAAGAGTCCGACTACACCGGACGAGCGTGGATACATTTGGTTGAAAGGCGCTGTAACTCAGATGCGGCGCGGTTATGTCCACCGCTCGAACCATGTCGGAACCGGATACGCCAAGCACTACTACTACGATTTCCGGTTCGATCGTCGTCCGCCTCCGTTCTATCTTGAGGCGCTCGATGAAAACGGTCACGGTCTGTTCGATATCATTTCGTGGGGAGAGCAGCGACCGACTCGCTGATGCGCTCCGTGTAATACGATCGGGAAAGGCAGCCCCGCACACGTAACGATGTGCGGGGCCGCCGATCCAGCCACTTATACCCGAAAGCACCATCAAGGTAATGCCACAACGACCAGCAGGATAAAGTCACAGCTTCTTTGCACAAGTAACCGTCTGACGTTCAGCCATGCCTGATATGTTTTCGGATTTTTGTTTCCCTGTGGGGGGGACACCAGTAGTCCAAGAACGGTGGAGCAATGTTCGGTCTGGGGAGTAATCTACGCGTCGGGGTTGACATTGGGACGCACAGCATTAAGATTGCTGCCGTCGAAAAGGTCGGCCCGCGCTTCCGCCTCGTAAAGTGGAAGTGCCACGAGCTGTACACGGGGGGGGAGAAATACGATCCCGAAGGTCCGAAGAAATCAATAGCCGTCCCCGCACTCGCCAAAATTCTTGGCGAAATGGGGCTGGCTCCCAAGAAGATCAAGCATCTCTCTTCCTGCATCGGCGGTCAGCAGGTTTCCGCTAAGGAAATCTCGAGCCTGATGCAGACAGAACAAGAGATGGCTTCAAGCCTTTTACTCGAAGCTCGCAAACACATTCCGCTCGATGGCAGCGAAACCGTAGTTGATTATCAGCTACTCGGCGACGACGTCAAAGAAACGGATAAGGTTCGTGTTCTTCTGGTCGCTACGACACGCAAGTTGTTCGAAGCGCATCAGGATTACCTCCGCGAGATCGAGTTGAAGCCCGGGATCATTGATATTGAACCCTTGGCGATCCTCAATTCTTACATCATCCACTCACAGCTTCCAGACGAAGGTGTAATCGTCTTGCTGCATATCGGCGCTAAGAGAACTATTCTCTCAGTCTTTGGACGGCGCGATATGTTCTTCACCCGCGATCTGCCGGTGGGCGGTCAGACCTTCACTGAGGAACTCATGCGCGTTTACGGCCTCGAATACGAAGCCGCAGAGCACACGAAAATAACTCAGGGAATGGCTCCGGAATTGCCTAAGACCGGCGGCGGAGAAGGCGGTTTGGGGATGACAGACCGGACCACGTTCGAAAAACTCGGCGACGAGATCAATCGCTCCCTTCGATATTACGTCAAAGAGACCGGACAATCGGTCTTTACACATATCGTATTGACCGGCGGCGGAGCACCCCTGATCGGCCTTGACGCCTATCTATCGAACAAGTTCAACCTGCCGATCGAGCTGTATAATCCCTTTAATCAGCTTGACAGCCGCATTCCGATAGAATCAGCGAATCCATACCAGATGGCGCCTGCGATCGGTCTGGCGATCCGAGGGGACCTCTAAATGATCACCCAGTTTACAATCAATCTGAACAAGGGCGAGGATGTCGCCGAACGCGAAGTTCGTTGGCGGCGGCGGCGCGAAGCCATCACTCTTACCGTCCTTGTTATCGCAATCGTGCTGATCAGTTACCTCAGCTATCAGCAGCATTTGCAAGTCCAACAGGTTCTGCAGACCAAGCAAGGGATCATCGCCTCGATTGATCGGCAGCTCGACTCACTGAAGAAGACCGGCAAGAATATATCCAAGGAAGACATCCTTGCGCTTGCCAAACTCGAGAAGGAACGCGTCCTTTGGACGAAGAAGTTCCTTTCTCTCGGTGAGACACTTCCACCTGAGATGGCTATCACCTATCTCGAATTCAAGAACGCCCTCTTCCTGATGCGGTTCATTACGACCATCGAGAAGGACGAAAAAGAGTTCGACAAGGTTAAAGAACTTATCGACAAACTTCGCGCATCACCAGTGTTCTTCCGCGACTTTGCAGACATAAAGTTGAAGGAACAACATCAGACCGACGTCGAGGAGCAGACGATTCTCTCCTTCTCCGTCCTTGCCACCATCGATCGTGGCGGACCCGGGGCGTCCGGTGAAGGCAGAAGTCGTGCGTCGAAAGCCTCGTCGCTTGCCAAAGCCGTTGGACAGTAGCACAGTAACCGAGTAGGAGACACCAACCGATGAAGAAGAATCTCGTGATGCTGCTGCTGCTGGTCCTGTTCGGCGGTGGTGCGTGGACTTACCACCACTTTGTATTCGCCGATTATCCTCAGCAGATAAGGCAGTACGATCGGACGATCCAGTTGCGCGACGAGAAATTGATCAGCGCACAGATCATCCATTCACAACTCGATCTGGTTGCCAACCTGATCGAAAAGAATCTCGCCATATCAAAGACAGATTCGCTCGCCGAGGACGCTTCGCTGCCGTTCCTCGAATATATAACCGGGATCTTGAACACTCTGGAAATCAAGCTTGCCAAGCTTGAACCGGGGAAGAAGTCAGCCCGCCTTGACTACGTTCGTACGCCCTATACCCTTAGCGTCGAAGCAACCTTCGAACAGCTTGGGAAATTTGTCAATCAGCTCGAGAAATCGGAGCGACTGATCACGGTGGAACAGTTTGAGATTGACAACGCCGTCCGCAAATCCGGGGCGCAGGTGGAAAAGGGGAAAGTAGATTCTCACGAGATGATCCTCCGCATCTCGACACTGACACTCATCAAGCAGCGCTAAGAGGAGGCTCATCGGATGAAAGGTCGTGATAAACTCTTCTTCAACCTGCTAACCTTCCTTATGATCGTCGCCGTCGGACTCGTCGGCTGGCGCGCCAAGGAAGTGGATAAACAGATCAAACGCTGGCAGGCTGATATCAGGAAACGCCAGGAACGCGGCGTTGAAGATCCGGTACTGAAGGAAACGGTTGACAAACTGGAAACCGATCTGCGGACACGTTTAAGTGAAGAATTTGTCCTCGAACGCGATCCTCTGAAGTTGACCGAAGTGATTAAGACTCGTAAGTTCCTCAAGCAATTCGGCATCCTTGAGGCCGCTGAGTCGGAAACCAAATTGCGCCTCGCTTGCACTGTAACGGGTGAAACCGGAACATCTGCAATCATTAAGTTCAAAGGGCGCAGTTGGGTGGTAGGTGAAGGCGAAAAGGTGGCCGACACCGGCTACAAGATCGAGTCGATTGGAGTTAACCGCGTGGTTCTCACACGCGGCGGGGAGCGAATGGTGCTCATCACCGAGAAGGCCCCCGATACGATCGCCGAAGAAGAGAAGTTGTACGGGCCGGAAGGTGAGCGCAAGCCGGTCATCGAAGTGAAGCAGGTTTCAGACCAAGGCAATTACTAACCGACGCCTTTCGCCTGCGACCGGCGGCTCAAACGCCGCCGCCATCGGACATTCCATATTCAACTCAAGGGTGAGGAGAGCTAATGGGCGGAACGTTACAGGGTCCGAAGCTCATATCGGCAACTCTGGTTCTACTATTCGTCGCGATCCCCTGTATCGCGGCCCCGGAATCAGCTCCGGCAAACGGAGCCAAGACGACTTCAACAACCGAAACCACTCCGGGTCTCAGGACCGTCGTAAGCATCGACGCCGAAGACGCCTATCTGCCCAGTGTGCTTTCGATATTGGCCGCCAAAAGCGGGTTTAACATCGTTACTGGTCCTGGCGTTTCCAAAGAAGAGCGGATTTCGATCCACCTTAAAGACGCCCCGATCGAAGAAGCGATGAACCTCGTCGTTCGCGCTGCCGGACTTTCTTACGAGATCGTCGGCAACTCGTTCCTGGTCGCCAAATCAGCCAATCTTAAAGAGCAGGTTGGCCTCAATTCATACGTTATTCCGCTGCAGTACGCAGATGCGAACGACGTGAAAGAATTGTTGGGCGACTTCAACGCGCAAGTCCAGATCGACAAGAGCGGAAACAAGCTGCTTGTCATTACCACCCCGAAGATCATTACCGATATCGAGCGGGTGGTGAAGAGCATGGATCAACCTGCGTTGCAGATTAGCCTCTCTGCCCGTCTTATCGAAGTCAGCGTCGAGGATGAAGAACGGCTTGGAATCAACTGGTCCAAGCTTTCGACTACGACTTCAGAGTTCATCACGGAAGGAATTACCACTCCGACCACCACCTCAGCTTCCGGTGGTTCGCAGCTCCAACCGTTTGAACAATTCAATGATCTCAATCAAGTCGGCAAGACCTTCTGGCGCAGCCAGCCGATTTGGGAAGTCGCCCTCGACTGGCTGTTGAAGAATGCCCGAGCAGAAGTCCTGGCTAACACCAAGGTTTCTACCGGCAACTCCCGCACCGCCATGATCGAGTTGGTCGATGTAGTTCCCTACGTCACCAGTTCCGGCGGCGTCGGCGGTCAGGTTTCAGTCCAGAAGGAAGAAGTCGGGATTAAGCTCTCGATTACTCCCCAAGTGAACTCCGACGGCTACATTACAGTCAACATCCATCCGGAAGTCAGCTCGATATTCGAATTTATCGGGCCGGATCAAACGATTCCCCGCGTCATCAGACGCTCGGCAGATATGACAGTCCGGGTTAAGAATCATCAGTCAATCGTCGTCGGCGGTTTGATGGGCATCGTCGCCAATCGCACGGTACACAAGGTTCCGTTCTTTGGCGATATCCCCTTCATCGGCGGTCTCTTCCGCTATAATGTGACCCAGATGAAGAAGACCGACCTTATCATCGAAATCACCCCCCATATCATGGTGGATGAATATACCTTCATCGGTAAGTCAGAAGAAATCCTTGGAGCGGAAGAACGCTACAAGTATGAGCTGAATATCGACCAGAAGGACGGCGAAAAAGAAGAAGATAAGGATAAGAAGTAATCCTTCTTCTTCAGACAGGGAAAACCAAGTTATCGTGATCAGGGGTATTTCCCCGCGCCTGCTCGCTTCGCTTGTTGGAGCAGCGCTGGTTATCGGATGGACAAGCTCTTTAGCAATCGGTCAAGCGCAGAATCAAGCGCCCGGCAATACGCCGACCGATCCGATGCAACAAAAGCTCGTTCCCGAAAGCCCCGGTCTTGCGACGGCTCTTGAAGGTCCAATCGACGCCAGAACTTATATTCTGGGTCCGGGCGACAAACTCGAGTTCGACGTTTGGGGTTCCTTTGAATCGAGAGTAGAAATGACAGTGGCACCCGATGGTCGTATCGCGGCGCCCACTGTCGGCGAATTGAATGTCGCCGGACAGACGCTCTTTGAAGCAGACAGCTTATTCGGGATCCTTGCGAAAGCGTCTTACCCACGCGCTGAGACAGTATTAAGGCTGGTTTCAGTGAGGCGAATGAAAGCCTCAATCAGCGGCGCGGTAGAGACTCCGGGAACCTACGAAGTGTCGGCGATTGATCGTGTCAGTACTTTGGTGAATATCGCCGGAGGCTTTATGCTTCCGGATGAAGAAACCAAACAGAAAGAGACAATCAGTGAGCTGACGGTGATCCCCAGATCGGCTGCCGAGCGGCGCACTCTTCAACAAGTGCGTGAAGCCAAATTGCAGCGCGCTCAAGCGTCTCTTCGGCACGTTACGATCACCTCGCGCGACGGGAAAATAAACTCGGTCGATTTGCAACGGTTTTATGCGACCGGCGACTTGAAATGCAACCCAATCCTCAAGGATGGCGATGTAGTTCACGCGCCCATTGTCAATCGCGAAATCGGCGTGGTCAGCATCTTCGGGTCGATAAAAAGTCCCGGCGAGTACGAGTTTCGAGAGGGAGACCAGCTTAGAGATATCGTTGAGCTTTCGGGCGGATTCCGAAATGACGCTCTTACAGAAGAGATCACCGTAATCCGTTTCGATCCCAGCGGTAAGAGCCATTCTCAACAAACGGTTAGTCTGAAGGATTCTACTGATCGAGGAATTCCGCTTCAGACGGATGACCGAATATTCGTTAGAAGAAAAAACGACTTCAAACAGAAGTTTCAAGTCGTTGTAAAGGGTGAAGTCCTTTATCCGGGCGCTTACCCCATACAGGAAGAGAATACGCGCCTCACGGAAATCGTGAAGGCCTGCGGCGGATTAACGGATCGCGCCAACCTCTACAGTGCACGAGTTTACCGGCGCGCTGCGGAGAGTCTGGAAGATCCAGAATTTGAACGGCTGAAGACGCTCTCGGTTGCAGAGATGACCGATATGGAGTACGAATACTTCAAAATCCGGTCACGCGAAGAGTCCCCCTCAGTTGTTGTAAGCTTTTCTCAGTTATTTGTCCACGGAGACGAGTCGCAAGACATCCTTCTTCAGGACAAAGACGAGATCGAGATCCCAACCCTCAGCCCTACGGTGAAAGTTGCGGGACAGGTCAACAGCCCGGGCCTGGTTCGATACGTCGAAGGAAAGGGCTACGAATACTACATCGGGAAGGCGGGCGGCTACTCGTGGAACGCTCGCAAAGGGAAAATGCGCTTGATTAAGGCCCATAGCGGGATGTGGATCAAGCCTGTGAAGCAAACGCCCATCGAGATTGGCGACACAATCTTTGTGCCGGAGAAACAAGAGACCGACTGGTGGACACTGTCGAAAGACATGCTTCTTGCAGTCTCACAGATCGCTACGGTACTGATCATGATTCGGTCGCTTTAAGAAATGCACCTTACTGTATGTCCGTCGGCCCGACGGATAAGGTGAAGCAGTGATGTTATGGGCAGTGGTACAGTATTTGGAGGAAGAGGAAATGAAAAAGCTTGTGGCACTGAGTCTGGTCGTTCTGTCGTTGCTGACCGTCGGACTGATGGTCGGCTGCAACTCGAGCCCCAGCAACAACATTCAGCAGGAAAAACAGCCTGCATCGATCGAGTTACGGTCAACCCACACGGAAATCGTGGGGTTCAAGGGCGAGAATCGCAGTGAGCAAATCACCGCTATTGCTCGCGACCTTTATGGCGTAGCGCTTCCGGGCGTTCAGATTAATTTCCAGATCCGGAATCCGCTTAGCTACAAAGGAACGATCGCAAAGCTGGCAACCGACACCGTTTCAGATGCTAACGGTGAGGTTCACGCCACTTACAGCGTCGTCATTCAGCAGACCACCGACGTCGTGATTACTGCCATCTCAGGCAATATCACCAAGGAGATTACCCTCCACGTCCGTGAAGCTGCGGGTGGAATTGGGAAAGTGGACATCACAGTTACTAATGAAGTCCTTTCCGTTCCGCCAAATCAGGCGCGTTCCACGGCATTCACCGCAACATTGGTGGACACGATTGGAAACGCCATATCAGGAATGCAGGTTCGCTTCCGCACCAATCCGACAGGAATGGGTATTGTGGACAGCGACACCGACACCGGAACCACCGATTTCACCGGTAAAGTTACCCGTAACTTCACTTCCATTGTGAATCAGTACGGTTTCTGCGAGATCATCGGACAGGTTGGCGATTCTATCGGAAGCGCGATGGTTGAAGTCCGCCGCGTTGACGCCCCCGCCTACTTGAGTCTGATCGCTAATCCTGAAATGGTGCAAGTCGTTTCCGGTCAAAACGCCATCATCACATTGGACGCAGTCGTAACCGACTCGAACCGTGTCGGCGTCCCCGGAACAACGGTTGAGTTCCGCGTCACGCCATTCGTTGACGGCGGCCCGACCTATGGAGCCATCACTGCTCGCGACACAACAGACGCGAGCGGAACTGTCTCTACCACCTTCAACTCACTCGGTGGCTTCGGAAAACTGAAGATTATCTGCCAGGTCGTTCCTTCCAATCAGGAAGCTGGCTCCGGCATCAGCGGTGAAGTGACGATCGAAGTCAAGCGGTTGGTCTCACAGATCAATGAGCTTACCCTTCGCGCCACACCGAGTATTCTCGACCTTCCGGCCGATTCACTCGGAACCGCGATTGTCCGCGCACAGGTCAAGGACGTCAACAACGTCGGCTTACCGAACGTCCAAGTTGACTATTCGACCAATCTCGGCTCGCTCGCTTTCATCACCGTTACTGATAGCGCAGGCGTTTCGACTGCGAAGTTCTATAACAACTTCGAAAACGGCATTGCTACTATTACGGCTCGGATCCCCGGGACGCCTTTCGAGGCTACGACCACCGTGCGCTGCGATCAGCAGCGGAACATCAGCGGAACACTCAATGTCTCTGCGAATGTTGATTTTATCTATGCCGATAACGGATTGACCTTTGCTACGCTCAAGGCGACCTTGAAGGATCAGGACGACAATGCGATGACCGACAGGCCTGTGACTTTCCACGCCTCGTTCGGTTCCATCAATCCGTCGGTTCAGACTGATACCCTCGGCGTCGCTACCGCTTACTTCGTCGATCAGGGCATGCCTTCGCTCGACGAGAACGGCAATGTCGTTCCGGTTACGATCTACGCGAAGTATCGTTCGATGAACTTGGTTGACTCTGTCCAAGTTACCATTCGTCCGCGTAACCCGGTAGCCTCGATCACGCTGAGCGCGACCAAACTGCAACTTCAGGCTGGCAGTTTCGACTCGTCTGCCTGCCGCGCGACCTGTTTCCTCCAGAGCGGCAATTACGCTCCGGCTGGAACGATCGTTCGATTTGAAGTTGACCAGTCTAACGGTCAGTTCACGAATGAGTCAGTGCCGGTGGGCGCTTACGGAGTCGCTGAGAGCTTCTACGTCGCTGGACAGTTCGTCGGCGAAGCGGTTCTTCGCGCAGTAGTTGCCAACGACGGCGGCGGAGCTGACAGTGTTGTCGCCAGTAATGAAGTGCGGATCAATCTCCTTTCCGGCCCGCCGAGCGGTATTCGTCTATCTGCCAGCCCGAACTTCCTGAACACGAATGATCCCGGAATGTTCTCGGCGATCACGGCGACCGTGACCGATACGGCTGGCAATCCGGTACGTCAGGGCGAGTTGGTCACTTTCTCGACCGATAAGGGCGACGTTACCCCGTCTGCCTTGACCGACACACTCGGCCGCGCTATGGCGCGTCTCACTGCCGGCGTCGAATCGGGCGTCGCGGTTGTGACCGGTACAGTTACCTTGGCGGGCGGCGGTACGATTACCGCAACCGCGACTGTGACCTTCATTGCCGGTTTGCCGAACGTCATCGAATTGTCAGCCGACCCGCTTCAGATTGCTGTTGCAGGAACCGGCGGTATCTCGACTTCCACGCTTAGGGCTACCGTTCGCGACGCGAACGGCAACCCGGTCGAACGCGCAACCACGGTTGTGTTCCAGCTCCTGAACAATCCTGATTGGCCGCTTGGTTGCAATCTGAACAATCGCGGCGCTATCGACTCGGCCCGCACCGCCAATGGCCTCGCCGTTGTCTCGCTGAACTCAGGCGAACAGATCGGCGGTAAACTGGTTCGCGCTTATACCTGGCGTGATCCCGACTCCAGCTCAGCCGGCCTCGACGGTATTCCACGCAACGACACAGTGTCGGTTGTTCTTTCAACCGTCGCGGTTGTCGCCGGTCCGCCGTTCCAGCTCGATATCGACGTCAACGATGACGGCGATGACGCAGGCGGTGGAACGTGGCAGATTCCGGTATCGGCTCGTGTATGGGACGTGCATCGTAACCCGGTCGCCGATCGTATTCCGGTCGTCTTCACCGTCGATCCGCAAATTGCGACCATCGACCCGGGCTTCACGGGCAATGACATCGGTCAGGGCGTCACCATCGGTATTGCCTACTCATGGTTGCGTTATCATAGTGTGAACACCTTTGATCCAATCACGATTTCCGCCGAAGTACAAGCGCCGGACGGATTGATCACTGGTGAACGCGCCCATTCGCTGCCCTTGCAGGACGGCGTCCTGAGCTTGCAGCTCGATCCGCAAAACTGGATGTTCGACCGTCAGCGTCCGAACGACACCTGCTTGGTTCGGGTGTGGGCGATTCTGACTGACGGCCACCAGATCACCATTAACAACGCTCCGATCCTGTTCCGGACCGACCGGGCAAGGTATTATTGGAAGAACCTCCGTTTGAACGGTCGTTACATTCCATTCTTCCCGGAAGTCGCTCGTCGCTTCACTGGTCTTGTGAACCAGGAAAACAACGAGCCTCGCGGAACGGCAACGGTTTACTTGCGCGGCGTCATGAACGACTTCTATCTGGACGACTTCACACTTGAAGTTACCGTCCACTGTGAAGCCGCCGTGGAAGGATACGACGTGGCGGCAGATCCGGCCTTCCTTTTCTGCACAAGGCACTAAGCCGCATCGGTAGATGATTGATGTCAGGGCGCGGCGTCCGCCGTGGCGCCGCGCCTTGACTCTCTTATGCAACGCATCGAAGAAGACATTACCGGCTCTGAAAAGACCGGTTTAAGGGATGATACGATCATCCGACTTTCAAGGAACCCGACGAACCTCAATGGAAGCTACTAAGCACCTCCCGCCATTCTCCAAATTAGGTGATATCCTCGTCCATGACGGTGCGATCACCGAAGAACAGCTCAAGAAAACCTTAGCCGAGCAACAGTATTCAGGTGAGCGTATTGGAGCTCTGCTCATTAGACTCGGTTACGCTGTTGAGGAAAACGTCTATCGCGGTCTCTCGCGACAGATGTCGATGCCGTTTCTCTCGAATGACCAGATTCTCGAAGCTCCCGAAGATGTTGTAAAGATTATTCCGGAAGCTTACGCTCGCGAAAACACGCTGATCGCCAACAAGCTTACCGATCACGGTCTCATTGTGGCGATGTCAGATCCTGAAGACATCATCGCGATCGACAATCTGCGCAAACTTTCCGGAAAGATTATCACTCCGACGCTCGCTACCCCCAGCGGCGTCAAGCAGGCCATTGACCAGCTCTATATTCGGATCAGGAAAGCTGGCGAAGTTAAGGACGTTATCGGCGACTTACAGATTTTCTCTGAATCTGAAGGAGACGAAGAGGGTCTGGTCGATATGACCAAGGCCGATACGAGTGTAGATGACGCGCCGGTCGTTAAGCTCGTGAATCTGATTATTGCCGATGGCTTGAAGGAACGCGCGACTGACATCCATATTGAATATCAAGACGAGTATGTATCGGTTCGCTACCGTATTGACGGTGTGTTGCAGGAAGTAATGACTCCACCGCACTCATCGCATCCCGGTATCATTTCGCGTATTAAAATCATCTCCCGTCTGAATATCGCAGAAAAGCGCCTTCCCCAGGACGGTCGCTTTACAATCAAAGCTCTTGACCGCGAAGTTGACGTCCGCGTATCGATTCTTCCCACCGTGAACGGCGAAAAGATCGTTATGCGACTTCTCGATAAATCGTCTTTCAGTAGATCGTTGACAATGCTCGGTATGGAGCCGGACTTCCTCCGCATCTTCAAGCGGAGTATTGTCCAGCCCTACGGTATGATCATCGTATCCGGGCCTACCGGTTCGGGTAAATCAACCTCACTGTACGCCTCGCTTTCCGAAATTAAATCGGTCGAAGATAACTTCACCACCGTCGAAGACCCGGTAGAATACCACTCGAACGGGATCAATCAGGTGCAGGTTAAGCCGAAGATCGGTTTGACGTTCTCAGCAGCGCTTCGGTCAATCCTTCGTCAGGACCCGGATAAACTGCTGATCGGTGAAATTCGTGACGGTGAAACTGCCGACATTGCGGTTAAGTTCTCGCTGACCGGTCACATCGTCTTCACGACTTTGCACGCGAACGATGCGCCTGCTACGATTACCCGACTGATCGACATCGGAGTTCCGCCGTTCCTCGTCGGAAGCTGCTTGCTGCTCGTGATGGCCCAGCGTCTCGTCCGTAAGATCTGCACGAAGTGCAAGACTGAATACCAGCCTGACGAGTTTGAAATCACCTCGTTAGCGATGACCGAAGCAGAACTTGATCGCTTCAAGGCTATTAAGTTCTACCGCGGCAAGGGCTGCGTCCACTGTCGCAACACCGGCTACTTCGATCGTACCGGTATTTTCGAGTTGCTTGAAATCAAAGGCGCGATCCGCCGTATGATCTTCGACAACGCCAACCAGGAAGAGATCCGCGAGGAAGCGATCCGGCGCGGAATGGTCTCGCTGCGCGAAGCAGCCTTGCGGAAAATTGCGGCCGGGACCACCACCCTCCGCGAAGTACTGCGCGTGACCGTACAGGAATACGACAACTAAGATCCTCAGAGGGTAGCGAGGAAGTCTATGCCCAATTTTCAATACGTAGTTACCGACGCCAAGGGGATCCGGCGCGAAGACAGAATTCGCTCCACCAACCTCGACGCAGCGATGCAAACCCTTTCAAAAAAGGGTTACAAAGTCATATCGCTGCGCGAAGTGCGGGCAGCGATGGGAGAATCAGCTCTCCCGCCGATCTACGAACAGGTACAAGTACGCCTCGAACGGTGGCGTCAGCATGTGCCGCTTACCTCACTTGTATTCTTCACCCGTCAGCTTTCTACGATGTTCTCGGCTGGTTTGACCATCGAGAAATCGATTGGAAACTTGATGGTGGAAGAAAAGAACCCGCGTTTCCGTAAGGTTCTGGCAAAAGTCGCCAACGAGTTGAAGAAGGGGCTTGCTCTTTCCGAGGCTCTGGCGAACAATCCCGGCGTGTTCGACGGACTCTACGTCGCGCTCGTCCACGCAGGTGAAGTTTCCGGTCAGCTCCACATCATTCTTGAAGAACTGGCAGACTACCTCGAGACGCAGGAAGACACACGTCGTAAGGTAATCTCCGCGCTCACCTACCCGGTGATCGTACTAATCTTCATGGGCTTGATCGTAGCCGGTCTGATTCTATTCGTGGTGCCCCAGTTCTCTGAAATTTACGCCAAGTTCGGCGCAAGACTGCCCGGACCTACGAGAGCGCTCGTTGCAATCTCTCAGGGCGTCAGCCGTAACTTCATTCCAGTGCTGCTGGGTGTAATTGGCGCGATTGTAGCCGGTTGGTTCGCATCGATGACGGAACGAGGCGGGATGGTGTTCGACACGATCAAGCTTCACTTCCCGGTCTTCGGAATGCTGATCGAGAACTCCGTTATGAACAAGTTTGCCAAGACCTTCGGAATTCTGCTCGCCGCAGGCGTGCCGGTTCTCGAATCGCTTGGTCACGTTCAGAAGGTCGTGGGGAACCGGGTGCTGGTCAAAGCGCTTGAAACAGCCAAGATGCTGATTAAAGACGGATTCGCAATATCCGTAGCGCTGAAGAAAGTGGACGTTTTTCCGCCGACGCTGGTTCAGTTGATCGCTACCGGTGAAGAGACCGGTGAAATGGACAAGCTGCTCGACAAAGCGTCGTACTTCTACGCCAAGCAGGTGGACGCTATTGTCAGCCGACTGACTTCGCTGATCGAGCCTATTATGATTATCGTATTAGGCGCCGTGGTGGTCTCGATTATCGTGACCATTTACCTGCCGATCTTCAAACTCGGTATGGCGTTGCAGCGCGGTCTCTAATTGTATGTCCGACGGCTTTGGGATTGAGATCTTTTCGAGAGGCACGGGGTACCGTGCCTCTCGTCACTCCAAACTGCATTTGGAGGCAACGCAATTAACAGGCGAGATGCGCCCTCCGGTACTCATTTGATTGAGGGGGAAAGCGACAAATGACCGGACTTCCCCCGCTCTGGCCCGAATACGTATTTTTGTTCATCATCGGTTCGATGGCCGGCAGTTTCCTGAATGTTGTGATCTGCCGGATTCCAGCGGAAATGTCTATTGTCTGGCCCGGGTCGCATTGCCCGAAGTGTAATCGTCCTATCAAGCCGTGGGAAAATCTCCCGATACTGAGTTTTATATTCCTTCGCGGTAAGTGTGCGGGTTGCAAAGCGCCGATTTCGTGGCAGTATCCGATTGTCGAAGTGGTTATGGGTGGACTTCTCGCGCTTCTATTGTGGAAGTTTGGCTGGTCGTGGGATCTGCTGCTTTATAGCGTGATGGCAGGATTTCTGGTAGCGCTGTCCGGCGTCGATATTGCTACGATGCGACTTCCTAACGTACTCACTCTTTCCGGGGCGATTACGGCGATAGTTCTGACGTTATTATTCAAGCGCGAAGAATGGTTGAGGATGATTCTGGGAGGGGCAGAGGGTTTAGGATTGTTGATGATGATGGGATTGATCGGCAGACTGCTTTTTCATAAAGAAACTCTCGGGATGGGCGACGTAAAGCTCGCCGGTATGATGGGGCTCTATCTGGGGCCAGCAGCGACCGCAGGGATGTTTGCGTTTGGCGTCTTTATCGGATCGCTCATAGGTGGAACACTGCAAATCATCGCCGGTAGAGGATGGGGTCAAAAGATACCGTTTGGCCCATACCTTGCAGCCGGAGGAATTATTGCCCTGCTGTGGGGAAAAGACGTGTGGTTGTGGTATGTAAGTCTTGCACTAAGGTAGTGCAGGGCTTGACAAGTCGCTACAATACTCGTAACTTTATTTGTTGAATATAAACAGGAGCGAATCCACGGAAAGTCGGCTGGTTTACGGTTGACCGGCAGGATTAAAGTAGATTCGCAGTCAGCGTACGCTGACAAGAAACGGTCAGGAGGAATCATGGTTCGGAAGGCGTGGGTTTTGAGTATTACGTTGCTTCTCGCACTGGGAGCGGCCACGGTTTCGGCGCGTCCTAAGGCGGAGCTTCCCGCCAGTGCGTCTCTCCTCGGAGGAGCGCCAATGAAGCAACATGTAGTTGGAGAGAATGACGTCATTCCCTTCAGCGGTGATATCGGTCCTGTGCAATGGGATAGAAACGCGGACGATCTGCCGATCCGTCGTGATCCCGCCTATGGCGATTCGATGATCATAGGTTACACCTATTACGACTATCAAGCCAATGGTACGATAGGTAAGCAAATTGCCAAAGATGCGCAAGGCGGCGTCCATTTTACCTTCATGAAAGGTTTTACCCCCGAAGCGGTTGGCAATCGTCACGTTGTATATAACTATCTACAACCAGATGGCGCTGGATTGATCTACGCTCCTGAGGAAGCGGATATCGTTGACAACGGAACAAGGTCCGGCTACTGCTGCCTGACGCTTCTTCCGGCTGACGATCGTGCGCTTATATTCTATCACGTCGTTGGCCCGCCAGACCACGATCGTGATTATACCGGTACAGCGTTAGGTGTGGACTTCGACCGCGGTTTCGGCGCGTTCAACTCATACTATCCGAATCCTTTCCCGAATGTTGACTTGATTTGGCCGAAAGGCGCCGCTGCTCGCAGCAACCTCGTCCATATTCTCTCGACTGAAAGCCCTCCGCCGGACGGCGGTCAGGATTGGCAGCGCGTGGCTTACTGGCGCGGCACGCCGAACAATACGTTCGAACAGTGGGGTTTCAACGACCCGCCGATCAACGTTGACACGGCTGGCACTATCAGCAGCAATGTCTGCGCTTCGGTCACCTCGAACAAAGTAGCGATGGCGTGGTTCCACAACCGCATCGGCGCGGATCAAGGCCCTTGGGCGGACTTTGGCGGCCTTTGGCAACGGAACAATGACATTCGTTATGTTGTTTCTGAAAACGGTCGCGATTTCGATTTCCAGCGCGGAGTTAGATCCATCACCGAAATCGTACCGCCGCATCCCGAACTCGCCGCGATGGACCTCACCGCAGCTTACGGCGACACATTCAGACCGTACTGCGACATCGACATTCAGTTCGATCCGTGGGGCGATGACAATCTGTACGGCGTTTTCCCGACACAGGGCTTCTTCGAGGAACCCTACGAAACGTTCGACGAAGACGGCGATCCCGAGCCGTGCGATAACATCTCGACGATCCTGAACTACCACAACGGCGGCGAAGCAATCCTCTGGTTCTGGAATCAGGAAGCAGACACGATCACCATGATCTTTAACGCCTGGTATCCGAACCTCTCATGGAAGCAAAACGGTTGGGGATCGCGCGTCGGCGCATGGCGCATGAACGCTGACCGCGGTTCGATTGCCTTCAATCCGGATGAGCCCGGCACTATCTATGTAGTCTGGGTGAGCTTCCCGCAGATCATGGATTACAATCCTGATTTTGACTGGCAGCTTGGATTCGATGAACAGGAAGCGCAACCCTTCGACTATTTCGGTGAACCGCAAGATACGTCTTCGCAAGGCTATTCAAACGCCGAGGTTATGGTTTCGATCTCAGAGGATTACGGAATCTCCTGGCATGAACCGATTAACCTTACCCAGACCATCTGGCGCGGCGATGTTGCTCCTGAACCCGGTGAAAGTGCGAGCGAAGCCTGGGCGTCGGTTGCCTATCTTGCCGACGATACTCTTCATATCGCTTACGTGCAGGATACGGACGCTGGCGGCGTGATTCAAACTCCAGCCGAAGGCGCCGTTACTAATTCGCCCTTTGTCTATCAACGTGTAGCGATCGCAGACCTGCCGAATACGGATATGGTGCAACTGCCTCGCGAAAACTTCCAGTTCCATAGCCAGATCACCTTCCGGCCGGTAATTGAGAGCGCCTTGCGCACTCCGATCGTCCCGACGCCCGGCAATCCAGTACAGATTGCGGCCAACATTGTTGGAGCCGGCGGCAACGCGATTGCCAGCGCTGAACTCATTTATCGTGTGAACGAGAATGCACCTTCCACAGTTCGTATGGATGCAATCCAAGGCGATACGTGGGGCGCTTCGATTCCTGCTCAAGCAGCCGGAACGATGGTTTGGTACCGTGTCCGTGCAGTGAATGAACTCGGCGCAGAAAAGATCAGCCCCGAGGGAAATTCCTGGTTCGGTTACATCGTTCGCGCGAATGGCGCTTTGACCATTCACGACATCCAATTCCGTCCCGAAACCGACGGCGATCTTCCCTGGAGCGATGACTATTCGTTCTACAAGGGTTATGAAGTCACCGTCACCGGCGTCGTCACGACTCCGGCTTCGTTCAACAGCAGGTATGGCGGTTTTGTCATTCAGGACGCCGCTGAGCGTTGGTCAGGCGTCGTCGTTCGCGGAGCAGGCCAGAACGTGAATCAGGGCGACCGGGTTACGGTTACAGGTACCGTCTTTGAGAGCGACCCCGCAGAATCCGATAAGTGGGAGTACGCAACTTACATCCTTGCTACTGACGTACAGGCCAATGGTCAGGCCGAATTACCGGCTCCGATCCGTGTTGACAGTATCGCCGAACTTACCTTTGGCGGCGGCTGTGAAGCACTCGAAGCCGTTCTTGTCGAAGCAGACAGCTTTGAAGTTGACGTTCTGACCGGTCAGGCTGAAGCGCGCACCTATTGGCCGATTACCGACGGAGAGAACACCGGCAACTTCACCATCATCGGTTTGACCGCTGAAGTGGTGGCTCAGGCGGGTATTCCCGAGTGGGCACAGGGCACGTTAGTTGAACGGATGGCTGGCGTGTTCACAGAAAACAACGGTCGTTATGCAATCACGCCTCGTGCGATCAACGACATCGGCGCAACTGCGGTTAAGCCGTCGGTTGAACCAAATCCAATCAAGTTTGCGTTGAATCCGGTCTATCCGAATCCGTTCAATGCCATTGCGACCGTCGGCTTCAGCCTCCCGACTTCGGGGTGGGGCGAACTCGGTCTCTATGACTTGCAGGGTCGTCTGGTAGCTAAGGTTGCTGAAGGAAGCTACGAAGCGGGCGTTCATCAGTTCACCCTCGACGCATCAGATTTCGCAACCGGCGTCTATGTCCTCAAGTTTGAAGCACTCAACAACACGGCCACACAAAAGGTCGTCTTGATGAAGTAGGGTCCTCGACCTGATTGAAGGCCGCGGTTGCAGCCGGTGAACCCGGTAGGCCGCGGCCTTCTCTCGTTGAAGGGGTGCGGTTGGGTCAAGATTTGAAAAATCCTCTTCTATTTTTCAGAAAATAGACTTGGTGACAAGGAGGATGGGCGTCCCTGCCCGTCCAAGCAGACAGAACTCAAATCAAGGACGGGCAGGGACGCCCATCCTCCTTGTCACTATTCTCAAGCTGCGTGGTGGAGACGCACCATGACAATTCCATCGAAGTGGGAATGGGATTGCTATATTCTCATTTTTCAGCACGACTCGAAAGTGTTTTCGCATTTGTTGTAGTAATCGCGTAGCGATTGTATAGCCCGCACAGCTATTAGGGAGTCAGTTCGAATGAGATTGTAAGAGCTGTGCGGATTACCCTACGAGATACAAGGTTAACCGTCCCGGTTGACTGCTTAATGGTGGACAAGCGGGACGCATATCCTACGCGAATGCGAAATGCTTTTTATTGTCAGTAATATCGAATGGATAAGTGAAGAAGTTTATCGACGAAGCGATCATCACCGTCAAAGGCGGTCATGGCGGTAAAGGTTCATCGAGTTTTTATCGCGCGGCCTACGTCCCGAAGGGCGGTCCTGACGGCGGTGACGGGGGGCGGGGAGGAGACATTATCGTCCACGCCTCGAACCAGCTCGCCACACTTGAGGATCTCGCTCTCAAGCATCGCTATGCAGCAGGAAACGGCAAGGACGGAGCCGGTGGGCGAAAGACAGGCAAGGCAGCGGATGATATTATCATCGAATTGCCGGTTGGAACGGTAATCACTGATGCGGATACCGGGGAGATCCTTGCTGATCTGACCGAGCCTGATCAGACGCTGATCGTCGCCAAAGGCGGGCGTGGTGGGAAGGGGAACGTTCACTTTGCTACTTCCCGTAATCAAGCGCCGCGCAAGGTTGGAGCGGGCGAAATGGGCGAAGAGCGCCGTCTGAAACTGGAGTTGAAACTGCTCGCCGACGTAGGTTTACTCGGACGCCCAAACGCAGGCAAATCAACGCTGCTTGCCGCACTGACTCACGCTACGCCGCGCATCGCAGATTATCCTTTCTCTACGCTCAATCCGAATCTCGGCGTAGTCCCGGTGGGCGGCTACGGACGCTTTGTAATGGCTGATATTCCCGGCGTGATCGAGGGAGCTTCGGAAGGGAAAGGGCTTGGGCACCGCTTTCTGAAGCATGTAGAGCGAACCCGTCTGATCGTAGTCTTGATCGAAACTCCCGAACCAGATTATGGCGCGGTTCATAGAGAACTGACTAAAGAATTAGAGATGTTTTCTGCACAGCTCGCCGCTCTTCCGAGGCTGTTAGTCCGGTCGAAATGCGACTTGCCGAAACCCGCGGGCCGTAAAGGGAAAATTCACTTCGATCTCGCCATCTCATCGGTTTCGCGAGAGGGGCTTAACGAGCTTGTAGATGAGATTGCGATACGGCTCGGTATCCTTAAAGGGCTTCCGTTGTGATTGCGCCGGTGACGCGTGAATCAAAGATTGCACTCGTCGCCCTGCTCCGTGCGGACGGAATTGGAAACCGCCGGGCGACGGAACTTATAAAGCAATTCGGTTCGCTCGACCGCCTCTTCTCTGCTCCCGCCGGTGAAATCTCCGCCGCGCTTAATCAACCTCTTAGTATCGGGCGCGCTGTCCATCAAGCGGGACGAGACCTTGCAAAGGCAGGGGAAGTTGTCGCCAAAGCAGAGAAGTGTGGAGCCCGGATTCTTACCTGGTGGGATGATGATTATCCAACCCGTCTCAAAAACATTCCCGACGCCCCTTTAATTCTCTACTGTCGTGGTTTGACGTCTCCTTTATATGATTACTCTGTCGCAGTCGTAGGCACTCGGGCGCCCAGCGAACACGGGAAACGTCTCGGATTCAGGATTGGTTGTGAGTTAGCTCAGGCAGGAGTTACAGTAGTCAGTGGTCTGGCAGTCGGAGTGGACAGCGAAGCTCACAACGGAGCGCTTACCGCTGGAGGCAGGACAGTCGCGGTGCTTGGCACCGGCATCGACGTAGTATATCCGTCAACTAACCGCCTGCTCTTTGAGAGAATTGTCGAGCAAGGCGCTGTTATGACAGACTATCCTCCCGGTCAAGGACCTGAACCGCATAATTTTCCTACTCGCAACCGGATCATTTCAGGGATATCGCTCGGCGTGGTTGTTGTCGAAGCGGGATTGAAGAGTGGGGCTTTGATCACCGCTCGGTACGCTATCGAACAAGGTCGAGATCTGTTTGCTGTGCCGGGACCGGCAGGTATGCCGCGCAGCATCGGCGTCAACCGCCTGATCAAAGACGGCGCGGGCAAGATGGTCGAATCGGCGGCGGAAATTATTGAAGCGCTGCGTTCTCCTTTGGCGCCGGTTATGAATGTTGCAGCGACACTCGCCCTGCCGAAACTGCCAGAGCGCGAAGGCAAGCTATACGCGCTGCTCGAGACCGGAGCGGTATTGATCGATGAGCTGATCCAGAAAAGTGGAATGGGGGCAGTGGAAGTGAATCAACTCCTGACTGCGATGCAGATCCAGGGATTAGTCAGGCGATACCCGGGCGCTAAAATCGGAAGAGCGTGATTTGGTTCAGTAGGATAGGCTTTCCTACCTGGCCTTTCCAATAAATTGCAGACTGATGGGCAGGCAGAGACGCCTGTCCTACTGATCACAATTCTGCTATCTTCCGGCAGTTTTATTGTATTCAAAGAACTTCAAATTTCGATACTAATGGACTTTCTTCGTTACAGAGGTCGGCTGATGATCGGGATAGTACTCCTGATTGTCGGCGTTTACCTTGCTACCCGGCTCGTCAATGCAGGTGGATCGATCATCGCTCAAGTTCAGAAGGTTTCGGCGATTATTAGTCTCATCGAACAGGCTTATGTCGAAGAAGCTGATCTGAATCGCTTGAGCGAGGGGGCGATCGAAGGCATGCTTGAACGGCTCGATCCGCACTCTGTCTATATACCGGCCAAAGAACAGAAGGATATTGCCGAGCGCGACGCGGGGGAATTCAGCGGCATCGGAGTTTCGTTTATCATTCAGAACGAGCTGATTACCGTTGTCACTCCAATTGCCGGTTCGCCATCGGATCGACTTGGTATCCGCGCCGGGGATAAGATTATCGAAATCGATGATGTCAGCGCGTTCGGAATCAAAGAGGATGAAGTCTTTAAAAAGCTTCGAGGGCCGAAGGGTACGACCGTCAAGCTTAAAATTGCACGCGACGGAGTCGGCGAACCGCTCGAATTTACGGTTGTTCGGGAAGCAATACCGATCTCCTCGGTGCTTACAAGCTTCATGCTCGACGATTCGACCGGCTACTTACTGCTTGGACAGTTTACTGCAACGACCTCTGATGAACTGGAAACGACGCTCAAGAGGCTTGAGAGACTTGGGTTGAAGCGTCTGCTGTTTGACCTGCGCAATAATGGCGGCGGGAGATTGAATGAAGCGGTTCAGGTAGTCGATATGTTTATTCCTGCCGGTTATACTATCGTCTCTCGACATGGTCGCAATGACGATGATGATTCGACCTATACAAGCAAGGATGAAGGGACGCATTCGTTCTATGATGTTGTTCTGCTTATGAATGGCGGGAGTGCTTCGGCTTCTGAGATTGTGGCAGGCGCAATGCAGGATCTCGATCGCGGCTTGGTCGTGGGGCAGCGGAGCTTCGGAAAGGGTTTGGTTCAGAACAGCTATCCATTAAAAGATGGCAGTATGATCCGCCTTTCGACCGCTCATTGGTTTGCGCCGTCAGGTCGTATGGTACAGATTCCTTACGACAAGGGGCGCGGCGAGTATTACGCGGTGCGTTACCGCAATCAAGGGTTGGAAGCGCTTGAAAAGGATCGTGTGCCGTTCAAGACGCTTTCGGGCCGGATAGTTTTTGGGACGTCGGGGATCATCCCTGATTCAACAGTCGAGGATCTGAAGATTACTAATGGAACTGCGCAGGCGATAGGTGGGCAAATAATGATTTCCTACGCCCGGGATCTGGCTCGCGCAAAAGGACTGACCGAGAAAGATAACTTCCGGCAATTTCTCGACTCCTTCAGGGTAAGTGATGAAGAGTTGGATAAAATTCCCGCGCTCGCTGAAGCTCAGAAGATCACTTATCCGATCGAAGCGCTGGGTAAGGATCGGGAGTACGTGCGGACTTTGATAAAAAGTGAGATTGCGCAGTATGTCTGGAATGATCGCGACGCCTATTATTCAGTGATGATGCAAACTGATCCAGTGGTCTCGGTTGCCAGAACATTATTCCCCGAGGCAAGAAAGATCACGTCGAGATGGCGGAAGTAGAATAGAACTTGTTTTCCGTCTCCCCAAATTACCAATCCGCCGTGGTTGGGAGCGAAGAGGAACACACGTCTGCCAACCGCGGCGGGTTGGCAGTAGGACATTCTAACTGCGGCGCATTGGCAGTAGGTCATACTCAGCGCGGCGGGTTGGCAGCAGAGCCTTCTCCGCAGTAGGATATTCTCATTTGACACGGACGGGTAAACGAGGCTATCTTATAAGTCCATCAGTTCGGGGGAAGATTGATTACTGAGGGATTTGAGCGGGGCGGCTTCTTTATGTGGCCGATCCTTATCTCGCTCGTGATCGGTGTGAGTGTCGTGTTTGAACGGTTTTGGATGCTGATGCGTTCCAAATCGGCTCCAGATTCCCTTCTCGACGGTATTCTAACCGCGCTGGATAGGGACGATCTTGCCGGAGCGATAGCCCTCTGCTCCAACACTCCCGGATCGCTTGCTAATATCCTTCATGCTGGTTTGTTGCGGACGCGCATGGGAATAAGGCAGGTTGAACAAGCTATCGAGCGCGCCGGGGCCATTGAGATGGGTTTTCTTGAGAAAAACCTTGTCTGGCTCGCCTCGGTCGTCTCGATTGCGCCGATGCTCGGTTTCCTTGGAACTGCTCTTGGCGCCGTGAATGCGCTCGACTTTGTCGCCCGAACCAATCAGGTGTTGCCGGGTCACATCGCCGAAGGGATAGCCGATTCCCTTTTTCCGATGATGTTCGGATTGACGGTTGCGATTCCCATCGAAGCAGCGCATAAGTTTATCGTCTTGCGAATTGATAAGCTTGTGATCGAAATGGAAGAGACAACTCAGAAGTTTGTGGACGCATTGGTCGAACGGGAACGAACAGACACAGATTGAGTGTAAGAATAACTCTTTAGACACTTGGAGGGCGGGCATTCCTGACCGCCCTGAAATGAAGCATAATTTGACATTAGGGCGGTCAGGAATGCCTGCCCTCCAAGTGTCACTATAAGTAAATACCCTCTAATGTTTGGTTGAAATTGAAGCGCAATTACTTGCGATAATTGTCATCAATCTTCAGGTATCACAACACTTTATAATCTTCGGCGGATTTCGATGGCAGGTAGTTTGATTTGGAAGCGTGGGTTGCTGTTGGTCGGACTCGCACTTCTTTTCGCACTTCCGACAACGGCGCAAAATCAGTTTGACGCCGAGAAAGACATTCCCATTAACGCCTCAGTTGAGCCTGCCTCGGTTCAACCGGGCGGACAGGGGATATTAAAGATTGTCTTCGCTCTTCCGCCAAATGTTCACATCACCAGTCTGGATAACGGATTCTTCTTTGTGACGCCAGATTCCGATGGCGTAATCGAGTGGAGTCTTGCTTCGTATCCTGCAGGAGAGACAGTCGATGGCGAGACGGTCTATCGCGGCAACGTTGAAGTAACTCTTCCTTTCTCGCTTCCTGCAACGGTAGCGACTCTGACCTCCTTGAAGATTGCCGGAACAGTCGGTTATCAAGTTTGCACCGAAGTTGACCCGGTCTTTTGCGCTCCGCCGGTAGAACGGCGTTTTGAAACGTCATTGGTTGTCGCCAATGGCGCAGCCGCCGAAAGCGTTGAGGAGAGTGCGGATATGGCTCTCACCGTGGAAGCGCGAGCAAAGCGGGCGCTCGAACGCGGCTCGCTCGAAGCGTTGCTCTGGATCTTCCTCGGTGGAGTACTGCTTAGTTTCACGCCTTGCGTTTATCCGGTCATTCCGATCACAATTGCCTATATTGGCAGTCACTCCGGCGGGAGCCGCCTTAAAGGATTTTCACTCTCCCTCGTTTTTGTGCTCGGCTTGGGGTTGGTTTATTCCACGCTGGGCGTGGTCGCAGCGGCTACGGGTGGCGTCTTCGGGCTTTCAACTCAGAACCCCTGGGTGATAGGCTTCGTGACGGTGGTGTTCCTGATTATGGGGAACGGTATGCTCGGGGCTTTTGACCTCCAGTTACCCTCATCGGTTCAATCTGCGATGATGTCGCGAAGATCGTCCGGGTATCTCGGCGCGCTCTTTGTGGGCGGCACTACCGGATTGGTTGCAGCGCCGTGCGTCGGGCCGGTGCTGGTAGCGCTGCTCAGTTGGGTCGCCACATCGGGTAAAATCATTCCCGGATTCCTTTACCTGTTCGTCTTTGCGATGGGATTGGGATCGCTGTTCGTTCTGATCGGAACGTTCGCAGGGGCGCTGGCGGCGCTTCCGAAGGCCGGAGGGTGGATGGAGCGGGTTAAGCACTTCTTTGGCGTAGTGATGATCGCCGTTGCCTACTATATGGCGCGACCATTGATCCCGATGGAGTGGTTCCTGCTTCTGGTAGGTTTCGGTTTACTCGCATTATCGGCTTTCTTCGGGGGATTCCACAAGCTTGAAGATGACGCCGAGTTCTTCCCGCGCTGGATCAAGGCGATAACGACTTTTATGATGGTCGGCGGCGTCTTCTATACATTGTTAGGATTGGCGCGGCTTAATGGCGTGATCGGCGATGGAGCGAAGAATCAGGGAGCTGTGGTCGTGGCTGCTCCAGAATCGAAGGGGAGTGAGGCTGCTGGAATCAACTGGATCCAGAATGACGAAGCCGCCGCATTGGCTCTCGCGAAGGAGAGCGGCAAACCGGTCATGATAGATTTCTGGGCGGAGTGGTGCGTCGCTTGCGAGGAGCTGGACCATAAAACTTTCAGCGATCCGGTGGTAGCGAAGTATATTCAAGCGCATTTTGTGCCGCTTAAAATTGACGGGACAAAGGTGAACGGCCCTGTCAAGCAGATTTGGGCGCGCTACGGCGTGAAGGGTTTGCCAACTGTCCTTTTCTTGAGACCCGACGGCTCGGAAATAGAACGGTTCGAAGCCTATCGCACGGTTGAGCAGACGATGCCGGTGCTAAAAAAAGTCGCAGAATAAGGAATTGAGCCTTAACGGGAACTTTCTTCTTCCTTTACAACGTATCAACTAAGGATGAATTTATGTCAGGAATGACAAAAATTGGCGACGCTCAGTTCGACGCAGAAGTCGTCAAGAGCGACCGGCTGACGCTGGTTGACTTTGGAGCTACCTGGTGCGGGCCTTGCAAGAAACTGCACCCGATCATGGAAGAACTGGCTGAAGATTTTGGCGACAAGATCAAGGTATTCGAAGTTGACGTCGGCGACAGTCCTCAGACGGCAATGAAGTTCGGTGTAACAGGCGTCCCGCAACTCCTCTTCTTCCGCGACGGTAAGGTGAAGGAGACGGTTGTCGGACTTCTGCCGAAATCGAAAATTGAAGAAAAAATCGAACGCTACCTCGCCGGATAATGCGTTAGACGTCGCTTGGAGTCATTCCCACGAAGGTGGGAATCCAGTTAAGCAAGTGTGACGCAGGAGTCGAAGCGGAGTGGCTTGTCTGGATTCCCACCTTCGTGGGAATGACACTGAAAAAAGGAAATTTATGAAACGATCAATACTGGCAGTGACAGCGGCGGCGCTTGTAGGCGTGGCCATGCTATACTTTGCAGGAACCGCGGGAGCGCAGAAGGCTGCCGCTCCGGAAGGTAAAATAAAAGCGGCTGATTTCGCGTTAACCGACATCGAAGGCAAGCCGGTCAAGCTCTCCGACTACAAGGGGAAGGTGGTCATCCTCGACTTCTGGGCGACCTGGTGCCCGCCGTGCGTCAAGGAGATTCCTCACTTCAACGAACTGTCGAAGAAGTATGCTTCCAAGGGACTGGTGGTGCTCGGCGTGTCGGTCGATCAAGGCGGCTTACCCGCGGTGAAGAAATTCATGGCGAAGACTCCCGTCAACTACCGGATTGCGCTGGGCGAAGATAAGACCTATGGCGTCTACCAGAATTATCTTCCACAGCAGGAACGCGGCGGCATTCCGTTCACGTTCATCGTTGACAAGGAAGGCTTCATCCGCGAGCATTACGTCGGCTACCGCGACATCGAAGTCTTCGAAGCCGCGCTGAAGGGGTTGTTGTAGGGGGAAGTACCGGTGACTTCAGTCGCCGTCCATAGAATGCTGCCTACTGCCAACCCGCCGTGGTTGGCAGCCTGAGCATTGACGATTGAACTAACTACCGACCACGGCGGGTCGGCAGTAGGTAGTATGTAACAGGGCGGATTCCAATCCGCCCTTTCCTTTTTCCATTTTCTCCCCCTTCCCCTTCCTACTTGACAAGTGCTACTCCGCAAAGCATATTGAAAGTAAGACGTTAAGTGTGCCGTAATGGAGGAGTCGTGAGGAAGTTTAAGGTTTGGGCGGGGGTAGTGGTCGGGGTGGGCGTGCTGATGGCGGGAGGGGCGTGGGCTCAACATAACGACCCGCCTCAGCGCATCTGGCACAAACAGGCTCCAAGGGTGAATGGAGATGTCTGGCATGAGACTCCATGTCAGTATTTCTACGACTGGACATGGATCGGTGATCAGGACGGAGACGGTTGCGACGAACTACTTATTTCTCAGGAGCCTTACATTCGGGGATATGGGGCTCGACCCCCCGATCCAGCGAATCGGGTAGAGTTATTCCTTGGCGACCGCGATGAGATTTCGCAAGATCCCGCTTTCGCCTTCGAGGCTGATGATTCACTCGAATCAATGGGTCTTGTAGTAACTTATCTCGGTGCTTTGACTGCCCGTGATGCGCATGATTTTGCCATCTACTCTGCAACATATTGGCATAATCCAGAGAACCCAACCTGGGACCGAATACTCTATCATGAACTCAAGATATATCAAGGCGGAGAAGGCCGATTAGACGCAGATGCTGATTTTGTTTTCCGCCGTTACACCGATACGACTATTGTCGATTACCGGGCTCCCGGAGGCATTTTTCTCCGACCTTTAAGAGAGCCTTGTGACATTAACAATGATGGATACAATGACTTACTTGCCGTCGAACAAGACTTAGAAGGGGTAAGCACCTTTCAGGTGTATTATGGGGGGGAAGACTTCGATACGACACCTGACTACACGCTACCCAATGTTTTTGGAACAATATCGACTGCAGATTTCAACGGAGACGGATGGGTCGATATATTAAGCGATCGAGGTCAGTTCGACTTCTTCCTAGGTGGCCCGGACCATCCATTCACCGAGTCAGTTTTGACTATTCCACGGAACCAGTATGAGGGCTTTGGCATAGGGGAAGTCATTGGACTTAAGGATGTCAACGGTGATGGCTGTGATGATTGGATATTCGTCATGAATTATCTCAATGGCCCCGGTGGAGAGCCATGGCTATTCTTTGGTGGTGAGAGCCTTGATTCCGAACCCGATCGTGTTCTTCAGATAGGCAACACTAAGTTTGGGGGCGGCGATGTAAATGATGACGGTTTTGGAGATGTCGTTGCCCATACAAATATCTTTTTTGGATCGTCCTGGTTTGATACCGAAAGAGGCGTTCGGTGGCAAAACCATGACCTGCAAAACTATGAAAGAACACAAGGCGCATACGCTGATTACAATGGAGATGGAGTCAACGACCACATCATTAGCGGCGGTGGGATGGTTATTTATGCCGGTAATCGGGATTGGGTAGTCTCGGTCGGAGACGAAGGTCCCTTCCCCATTCCTAAGGAATTCACCGCCTCCGCTCACCCTAATCCATTCAACAGTTCGACTATCGTCACCTTCGACCTTCCTGACAGAGGGGAACTTCGCTACGAACTATTCGATCTTAACGGACGATCTGTGGGGACTTTTGAAAGGAAAATCTACGCCCCCGGCCAGCAGTCGGTCCTGTTAAACGCCGACCGCATACCTTCGGGGATTTTCCATATCTCGGCCAGTCTGCAATCGACCGGTAAAGTATTTGACACGACCTTGAAAATCGTCCATATTGACTGACGAACTGTCTCATTTGTAGAGCGCCTGCTTACTCCATCTTCCTCCCCACCTTCACCCTCCCACCTGAAGCGTCGAACAACCGTTCCGGGAAGCCAGACGCCGCGGTGAGGGGGATCTCGACGGTTATCCGAGCCTCCGCGCCGTAGTCGCCGCCAGTCACCGAACCGCCTGCCTTGGTCGTCATCTGTTCCACCAGTCCGATCAGGTCGTAGGTGCACTCGACGACGAACGTCTGCTTCGGGATCACTTCTCGCGTCGGAGTTAGCTTCAATGCCTCACTCGCCGCCAATCCATACGCCCGGATCAATCCTCCCCTCCCTAACAGCGTCCCACCGAACCATCTCGTCACCACCACTACACACCCATACAATCCGGCTCCCTTGATCGCGTCGAGGATCGGCCTGCCCGCCGTGCCGGACGGTTCTCCCGCGTCAGACGAGCGCTCGACGGCGTGGGCAGGGCTCCCGATCCGATACGCCCAGCAGTGGTGGCTCGCGTCGTGGTGCAGGCGACTCCGTTCGGCGATAACCGCCTGCGCCGCCGCTTCATCCTCAGCGGGCGCAGCATACCCAAAGAAGCGCGACGCCCGGTCGGTGAGGCGGTATTCGGCGGGAAAAGTTGGGACGAGGTACGAGTCGGGGGAAATCTTCATAATAAATTAATATAGCGGATTAGATTGAAGAGAAAAAGAATAAGAGCATTGCCTCGTGGAGGGCAGACATTCCTGGCCGCCCTAATGTCAAATAGTGCAAATCTCAGGGCGGTCAGGAATGCCCGCCCTCCATGAGCGATGAAGAATGGAAGACCAAATGAATCGAATACTAATCGTCTGCACCGGCAACTCCTGCCGCAGTCAGATGGCGGAAGGGCTGGTGAACGGACTCTGGGGGGATAAATGGGAGGCGTACTCGGCAGGGACAAAGCCGGGAGGCTTGAACTGGAGGGCTGTCGCGGCGATGGCTGAGATCGGGATCGACATCTCCGGTCAGAGATCAAAGCACGTCAGCGAGTTCGCCGGTCAGTCGTTCGACATCGTGCTGACTGTCTGCAGCGGCGCGAGGGACGAATGCCCCTTCTTCCCGGGCGGAGGACGGCGGCTGCACTTCCCCATCCCCGACCCCGCTCCCTTCACCGACCTCTCCGACGACCGCGCCATGCCCCACTTCCGGCAAGCGAGAGATCTGCTGAGGGAAAGGTTGGAAAGGGAGTTGAATGTTGAAAGTTGAAAGTTGAAAGGGAATTACTAACGAAAGGAGACTGTATCTGTAGCTGAATTGCCTAAGAGCCAGTTCCGCCACTCGGCGTCAAGACTGTCAACTGATGCGCCATATCGGACTTCAATCCCGTCGAGATCGTTCCCGTAGAACTCCTGAAACTTAGTAAGACCGTCGCGGTGAAGCAGATAGGCATAAAATGCCGCCGGCTCGAGCCAGTTCACCTTCGTGTTTGAGTCGTTGTCGTTTATGAAGATCGACGAGTTGTTCATTAAAGAGTCAATTGGCAGTAATTTGTCAGCATTATCGCGCAGAAATTTCAGGACATAGGAGCCGCCGCCATTCCTTTCATAGTATTGCATTACCATCAATCCCGCCAAGCCTTTTGACTTAAAAGTGTAAACCTGTAGCTCTGCAATAGCCTCTGTCACACCATAAATGATGGCTTCCCGGTTCTTGATCCGCTTTTTACCGAGGTGGACAGTTCTGTCACCGCCATATGCCCAGCCATGTTCAAATATGACTACTTGAAGCGTTTCTGCGAACGGTTTGTTCAAGAACGCCGATACTGAATCGACTGCCCACTCGAGATTCTTTCTGAGTGCTCGCTCCTCAAAGTACCCGAGTCCCCTCGCGATGCTTGCGTCAATATTGATTGTGTACGGTTTTGGTGCGCTGGAACAACCGCCGACGACAACCATCACAGCGATTAGAAGAATGCTCCAACGCTTGAGCAAAGCGATCTTCATATCCTTAGGTTCCCCCTTTCAACTTTCAACTTTTAACTTTCAACTCTTTACTTCCCATCTATATCCCACCTTATACACCGTCACAATCCTCTTCGGTTCGTCGGGATTCTCTTCGATTTTTCGTCTCAGCGACAGTATCCTCGCATCAACGACGCGCGTCGTTACATCAGTATCTTCTCCCCATGCTTCATCAAGGAGGAAGTTCCGCGACAGCGCCTGCCCCGGATGCGACGCCAACACATAGAGCAGGTCGAACTCCCGGCCATTGACGTCGAGAGTGCGCCCATCGAGTTCAACCCGTCGTGATTCCGGATCGATGAAAAGTCCAGCCGAATGGACGGCAACAGGAGCCTCCCTGTAACCGCTACGCCTCAGGACGGCACGAATGCGCGCGATCAGTTCGTTCAGCGAGAACGGCTTGGGAACATAGTCGTCGCAGCCGAGTCGGAAGCCTTCGATCCGGTCCGCTTCGCCGCCTTTGGCTGTCAGAATGATGACCGGCGTGTTGTAGAGGTCGCGTCGCAACAGTTTCATAATGTGCAGCCCGTCGATGTGAGGCAGCATCAGGTCGAGCACGATCAGGTGCGCGGCTCCCTTGCGAGCTTCGTCGAGTCCGATTTTACCGTCCGACGCGAGCGAGACGCGGTAACCGGCGTATTCGAGCGCGCCTTTCAGCATTGGGCCGAGCTTCGGATCGTCTTCGATAATTAGGAGATGGGGCATAATTCTCTCACCACGAAGGCACGAAGACACAAAGATTAATATATAATATCTTCGTGTCTATTGTCTTAGAGTCTTCTTATTTGTCAACAAGTGTGTGTAGCCCGCACAGCTATTGGGATGTCTGTTTGATTGAAACCGTAAGAGCTGTGCGGTGTACCCAAGAGGTTGGTTCCTAAGCGTGTTTGGGGTATCCTTTAATCAGAAGATAAAGAATCAGCTTGGCGCCGGGGTACAGGACAGCGATCCAGAACTTCTGGCTCATCTTTTCGAGGCCGAGACGAAGGTGCGCAAAGCCATAGAGGATCATCATACTGATCGGAGTCGCGGCAACCCGCCACCAGAACAAGACCGTCTTGCTCTCTGTGAAGAAGTAAGCCCACCAGCGGAGCGACTCAAGAAAGGTGATGGCTAACCCAATGAAAATCATCGCCGTCCACTCGTCCGACTTTTTGCCGGTCACGAGATAGATACTGCCCCAGATGCAGGCGAGCGAGATTCCGAGCCAGACGATAACGGTTACCATGCCCATAGCGGTTCCCTATTGGGGGTACTTTACCACGAAGGCACGAAGACACAAAGATTAATATATGAATTCTTCGTGTCTTTGTGTCTTAGTGGTTAAAGTGATGTTACCCCGAAAAAGTGGACATGTAGTTAGGCACTTTTACGGTAGTATTGCAGCTCAAACTCAGCTGGGCTGAGATACCCGAGCGCTGAGTGACGACGCTGACGATTGTAAAATATCTCGACA
>Ga0247841_10001834_pt1 | contig 44726 bp, 40 predicted proteins | sample LaCruzMarch2015__2_FD_192410 | JGI IMG/M metagenome (GOLD analysis project Ga0247841, IMG submission 192410) | Freshwater microbial communities from meromictic Lake La Cruz, Castile-La Mancha, Spain - LaCruzMarch2015_18m | ecosystem: Environmental > Aquatic > Freshwater > Lake | place: Spain... | reverse complement strand
GATTTGATACCCTTTCAGTCCTGCTGATTCAATCAGTTTGCCGGCAGAAATTGTATCTGGATTTTTCCATATACAACCAGCGTTTGGATATTGTAAAGGCTGAGAAGATATGCGTTTTTCTTTCCAAGTCCTAATTTTTTCCTTCTCTACCCGAGAGTCACCTTCGGACAATTCAAGACGTATAGACAAAACAACGAAATGATTCTCATGGAGAACACTGCTCCGATATTGAAACTGAAAGTCACTTCTTAAAAATGTTTCTATCTTCATTGTGTTCGTATTAAAAACTTCTGCCGAAACAATCACATCACTAATGGATCTCTGATTTGATCCTGCGTTCATAAATGTACATCCACCAATCGAGCCAGGGATGCCCGATAAAAAATCCAAGCCAATAAAACGATGGGCTAAAGCCTCCTGCAGCAATCTCTGCGATAAAACACCAGATTCAACGGTGAGAATATTATCTGTAAATCGAATTTGATTCCAATTGGATTGCATCTGAATCACAATGCCATGAAACCCTAAATCGCTAATAAGAAGGTTACTGCCTTGTCCTATCAAACACACAGGGATTCCATGATTATTGGCAAACTCATAAAGGGTAACCAGATCATCCAAGTTCTTTGGTAGAATAAACAAATCAGCAGGTCCTCCAATGCGAAAAGACGTATGGAGGGACATCGGTTCAGATTTGAATACAGCCCCTTTGATTTTTGATAGTAATTCCGAATAGAGCGTTTTATGGTTTTCGATAGGCATTGGCTACCTTCCAAACATCTCCAGGTCCGAGTGTTATGATTAAATACGGCTTATCGATACAAGTATGTAAATAATGAATTGTACAGTCCATAGAAAGAGATTGAATCTGATTGGGGCTAAAACCTGCTTCAATAATCGATTTCATGAGAGTTTCGGAGTTAATCCCAGCTATTTCTTCTTCTCCAGCAGAAAAAACAGGTAATAGGATTATCTCATCGGGTCCTTGAACCATTATCCGAACATACTCCTGAAACAAATTCTTCAATCGAGAGTACCGATGAGGTTGTAAAATAGAAATAATTTTTTTGTTTGGAAATAGTTTCTTTGCATTCTCAAATACGGTGTAAATCACTTCTGGACTATCGCCTTCATCATCGATGACCATAGAAACTCCATTATCAGAACAAATTTCAAACCTTCGATCCATGACTGGCATAAGAGGAAAACCTTGTATGCATTGATCGGCATTACCAGCTAAATCAACCGTTAAAGCAAAAGCTAAAACAGCATCTAAAACATTTTTCTCTCCCAGCATTGGAATTTCGCATTTGTAAGTTTTACCACATGGAATCGTTAGGTCGAAAACGGTCTTTATTTTTTGGTTCTTGTATCCTGTCGATACAATCTGAAATGAGTAATCTGATTCCTTTGTTTTTCCGCACAAAACATAATCTTTTCTGTCCAGTTCTTGCTGGAAGCTTGAAATAAATGGGTCATCTGCATTTAAATACACTTTACCAGCAGGATTTTTTCTTTTAATAAATTGTAAAAAAGTATTTGCTAATTTTTCTTGGGAGTTATTATAATTTGGCAAATGGTCGTTACCAATATTGGTCAATAAAACAGAGTAAGGATCAAATTCTAAAAAATCAGGCTTGCTTTCATCGGTTTCTAAAACCATCCATTCACTGTCATTGTATTCTGCCGGTGGAAACAAAAAAAGGTCAGCACCGACAAGCCAGGATGGATTCATTCCCCTGTATTTAAGAATACTGGCTGTGAAAGCTGTTGTTGTGCTTTTACCATAACTCCCTGTAACAGCAATAATCTTCTTTCTTTTTAAAAAAAGTCGTAACGCTTCGAGGCGATTCAGTATCGGGATATGATTCTCAATTGCATACTTTATCTCAGGATTATCTTTTGGAATCGCGGTAGAATACAGCAGTAAATCAGCATTTTTACAATTGTCAGAACTGTGGAATAAGCTTACCTTTATCCCCTTTGATTCTAACGCATTCCGCATTCGAAAATCACTGAGATCAGAACCAGCAACCTGGTGCCCCTGTTGGTTTAAATATATGGCCAGTGGTGTCATGCCGACTCCGCCAATGCCAATGCAAAAAATCTTGCTCATAGATTCGGAACGATGAGAGTGCTTTTTCCGGGAAGCCGGCCGGCAATGCTCAATAAAATCCCAATCTCGAATAATGTCACCATCATGGCGGTACCGCCTATGCTGATAAAAGGCAGTGGAACCCCTGTGGGAGGGACCAATCCAAGGGTAACGCCGACATGAAACAGAGCTTGTAGAAAAATATGTGATCCGAGTCCTGCAGCCAATATTGAACTAAAATGGTCTTTTGTCTTGAGAGATATCTGTATGGATGTGACAAAAAGTAAGAAAAATAGGATTACGATACAAACAGCCATAATATTACCAAACTCCTCACAAATCACAGAAAAAACAAAATCAGTAGAATTAAAGGGAAGATTTTGGAATTTTTGTGTACTTTTTAAAAAACCGTTCCCAAAGTACCGACCTTGAGCAATCGTACGCAGTGAATTCTCGAGTTGGTATTGATCTCCGCCCCCATGAGTAAAAATTCCTAAAAAATTGGAAAACCGACTCAAGATTCTACTTCCTTGTCCTGAAATCAAAACGATTAGAGCTCCAGACCCAAGAATGGGAAAAATGCAAATAAAGTATTGCCATATAGGTATTCCGCCATAAAACAAGGCGACGGAACCAATGATAAACAATAATGCTGCAGCGCTAAAATTCGGTTCGATAATAATGAGTACAGAAGGAATCATCATAAGGCCAAGCCATTTAAACAATTCCTTGGTTCTAACCGGTGTTTTCCGGTTGGACAATAACCTGGCAATAAAAAAAACAATACTGACTTTCGCCAGCTCAGATGGTTGAAACGTAAATCCAAACAATGGGATTGATCTTCGAACCATTTGATTGTATTCATTCGCAACAGAGGATGGCAGAAATAAGACAAAAAGTAATAACAAAATATTGAGGATATAAAAAGTAATCGCAAATTTTTTATAAAATTGCGGTGATTGGGCTTTAGCGATTAAAAGTAAAACAAATCCGATCCCTGCGGCTAATAATTGTTTTAAAAAACTTGTGTATGGGGATTGTATGAGCTGTCGATAAAAATAATCCGGTAAAGTTGTTGATAGGCACATGAGTAATCCTAAAAAAGTCAGTATGACAGTTAGTCGGATTAAAGCAATCTCAATATCGGATTGAGGTTTTTTCATTTTATGAATTTGAGTAGATAGAACGGACTAAGTGTTTAAAAAAATCTCCACGATCTTCAAAATCCCTAAATTCATCAAAGCTGGCACACGCAGGAGACAATAAAACTGTATCACCATCACGAGCCCTGGCAATTGCTTCAAACACGGCACTTTTAAAAGTGGGTGTTGTTTTATACTTTTTAAAATTGACTGCCTCAAATGCGCTACGAATTTTCTTTTGAGTTTTTCCGGTGATAACCACATATTTTACATACGGATTATGCGTAATCTCTTTAACCATTTCATTAAACACATTGCCCTTATCAGAACCACCTAAAATCAATATAGTTGGTTTGTTGATACACTGGAGAGCTACGATCGTAGTATGAGGTTTTGTTGATTTTGAATCGTTGATAAAATCAACACCGAGGAATGTCCCCACAAACTCGTATCGATGGTATAATCCCTCAAAGTTAGCGATTGCTTTTTCTGTTTTCTCAATATCAAATTCTTTCCCAAGAAATAAGTAGGATGCTCCAATGGCAGATACCGCATTGGTTAGGTTATGCTTTCCCTTTAATCGATACTTTGCTAAATTAACAAACCTATCCGGATAGCCTTCCTCTCGAATTACGACATGGTTATTTTGAAGGAAAAATCCTTTGTCTACCGATCCAAGTCCAGAAAAATAGTACTTTTTTGGCCTGGTCAATTCAAAAGTCATTAGCCATGGGGTATCTGCATTCAATAAGGCAAAATCATTGTTTGTTTGGTTATTAAAAATACGTTTTTTTGCGTTAAAATACTCATCCATTGATGAGTAACGATCGAGATGATCTTCTGAAAAATTAAGAAAAACGGCCACTTTTGGTCGAAACTCTTGAATCGTTTCCAATTGAAAAGAGCTAAGTTCAACTATTAAAGAAGACTGAATTTGATTTTGAGTGATAATTTCGGATATCGGAATTCCAATGTTTCCACATACATACACATTGTTTCTATGAGCAGAAATAATTTTCCCAATAAGTTCCACCGTAGTGCTCTTGCCGGACGTACCTGTCACTGCAATAAAGGTTGAGCTGGAAAACTGATAAGCCAATTCAACTTCCCCGATAATTGGTACATTTAAAATCCTGGCTTCTTCTAAAAGAGGTATCCTTGGATCCACTCCTGGTGATAACACGATCAAATCTTTATTTTCAATCGCTTTTCTTGAATGAAACCCAAGCTCGAAGGGAACATGTAATTCTTCAAGCCAGATAATCAAGCTTGAATCAATTTCTGCACTTTTCTCAGTAGCAAAAACTTTCGCACCATTCTTTAACAATAGTTCTATAGCAGCTTTCCCGCTTTTTCGTAACCCAAAAACAGTAATATTCTTTCCCGTATATGCATTTCTTTCCATACGTACGCTCAATGTTTCCCCTTTTGACTAAAGTGACAGATAATAATATAGAAGCAATGCTGATACAGTCAATATGGCTTGTAAAATCCAAAACCGTACAACCAATGTTGTCTCAGGAATACCAAGCAGTTCAAAATGATGATGTATTGGAGCCATTTTAAAAATTCTCTTTCCAATACCCGTTTTACGTTTCGTATATTTAAAATAGGTTACCTGGATAATATCTGATAAAGCTTCGGCAACAAAAATAAAACCGAGTAAAGGCAAGAACCATTCCGTTGAAGTTGTTAAGACTAAATAAGCGATTATGCCCCCGAGACAAAAAGAACCAATGTTACCCATAAAAACTTTGGCAGGATATTTATTAAAAAACAAAAAAGCGATCAAACATCCTTCTATAACAAAAATATTTGGATTGATTGGTCTTTTCGTTATCAAAAGGGAACCTAGTATGTAAAAAAGAAGTATTAGAATTGTTATGCCTGTTAAAAGCCCATCCAATCCATCTGTGAGATTCACAGAGTTTGTAATGGCCAGAAAAATGAATAATTCAAAGCCCAAGAAAAGCAACAAGGGTAAATGACTCGTTTGAAGTGAGTGAATATAAAGAATAAAGGGAATTGAGAACAAAATCTGCAAGAATAAATCTTCCCTGGCTTTTAATCCATAGGATGACTTTTTTACTGTCTTGCGGTAATCATCCAGGAAACCAATCAAGGAAAATGTGATCATTAGATACAACAGCCAAAAAGTATCAATATTGAAACTTATAAAGAATGAGTAAAAAATGGTAAACAGACAAGGAATAAATACAAAAAGCAAACCGCCCATCGTCGGTGTTCCTTTTTTTGATAAATGAGTAGAAGGGCCTTCTTCCCTGACAAATTGTCCTATTTGCATTCGCTTTAACCACTTAATTTCGATTGGAAGCAGGATCATGGAAATAAAAAAAGAAACTAAAATCAACATAATCGGCTGCCCAGCTTTCTTGCCAAATGATGTAGGCCAATACCATTTGAGGCTTTAATTAAAATTCCGTCATTTTGTTGTAAATTTGAAATCAAAAATTCTTCAATCTCATCATGGTTTTTAAACGAATAAAACAGTACAGGAGAACTTTTTAGAGCTGATCTGACAGAATGACCAAAATCTCCAAGATAGCAAATAAAAGCAATATCCGTTTGTGCAATTTTTTCTCCCAGTTCAAAATGGAGTTTTTCCGCATTTGAACCTAATTCTAGCATATCTCCCATCACAAGGATTTTTCTAGGAAAATTTAACTTAATAAATGATTGCAAAGCTACTTCAAATGAAAGTGGGTTCGCATTGTAAGACTCGTCAATCATTATGGAGTCTTTTAAAAAAGGAATCCGTTTTCCCCTACCAAAATCAACTTTGAAACCATCCAATGCTCTTCGTATGGACTCTTCCATCATGCCGTAAGTTATTGCTAGGAAGATTCCAGGCAAGGCATCCAGTATAAAATGATCTCCAAAAACAGGTAAATGGAAATCGTTGTAAAACTGATTTTGAATTCGAACCTTAAACGTAAAACCATCTGTTCTCTCTAAAATATCATATGCTTGGATATCATTATGTTCCATAAAACCGTAAGTTAAAACAGCTAGATTTTCTTTTTTTGCTTTTTGTCCCCAAGACTGATCGCCATTAATGATTAACTTTCCCCCTGGTTTTAACGCATGGATAATTTTCATTTTTTCATGAAACACGTTTTCTACAGATCCAAAGAATTCAAGATGTGATTCACCGATACTGGTAATAATAGAATGAGATAAAGATAGGAAAGAAAGATTATGATCTATCTCGCCAGGGTAAGAAGCAGATAATTCACAAATGAAAAACTGAGGGGTTTCTGCCATATTAATAATACTCACAGGAACACCAATAGGCGTGTTAAAATTACCAATGGTTTTTAACGTATTTTTGTAGTTCGATAGTAAGGAATAGAGAATCTCTTTCGTTGTTGTTTTGCCAGCGGACCCAGTTATACCAATTTGCTCAATTGGAGATCTTTCTAAAAACATTTTTGCCGCATTTTGAAGGGCTTTCTCTGTTGAGGGTGTAATAATCTGGATATATTGCCCGGGAACATCTAGTTTGTATTCAGAAATAATACCGATAGCTCCATTTTTTATAGCATCCATAACAAAATGATGACCATCTGTTTTTTTCCCCGGCAGACAAACAAAAATATCTCCTTGTTTGACCAATCTAGAATCAAAAGCAATATGGATATCAATTACTTCCTCTTCTTTTCCTGTATAATTAACCTCTCCGAGAAAATAATCTTTTACTTCATTTAAGGATAGTTTCATGTTACATTTTCCAATTCTGTGACCAATTCTTTGGTTACAATGATATCGTCAAACTCCAGGATTTTATTCTTCGTAAGAAATTCTTTTTGATTTCCACGACCAAGAATAGCTACCAGATCGTTTTCTGAAGCTTTTGTTAAGGCTAGCTTTATAGCTTTTCGTCTGTCTAATTCAACAAAAATTCTACTTTTATCGTAACCGGGTATCCCACCCAAAAAATCTGTAACACCATCAATTGGTTCTTCGTCTTCCGGATCATCGGTCGTTAGGACAATCGTATCGAATGCGTTGTAGAACATTCTCGCCATCATCCTTCGTTCAATGGAATCCCCGCCTCCAACATTTCCAAAAACCAAAATCCTCGACCGATACACAGTTTTTTGAAGAAAAGGAAGGATGCCTTTCAAGGCGATGGGAGTATTTGCTTTGTCCACTAATACAGAGAAAGGTAAATTTGTTTTGATATATTGCCACCTTCCAGGTATTGATGCTATTTTTTTTATCGCATGACAAACATCGATTGGATTTAAACCCATATTTACACAGGAAACAAAGGCAATCGAAGCATTATAAGCTTGAAAATCTCCAACCAGGGGAGAATCAATTTGGTAAATTTCTCCCTGATGGATCAACTGAAATGAAGTACCTTTATTATTGTCACTCGATACTTTGCTGATTTGATAATCGACAGGTCCATTCTTTCCTATTCTAACATTCTTTACTGCATTCGATCTAAAAGAATCAAAGTATTCAGTATCCACGTTAATAATAGCAATACCAGAAGGTTTCACTTGGTCAAACAATAATTCTTTTGCCATGATATAGTTTTTGATGCCATTGTGGTAGTTGATATGATGGTTATAAGATAGATTGCTGAGAATCGCCTGATCAAAAGACAAACCAAAAACCCTTTTTTGGTCTAACCCAAATGAACTGACTTCCATGACAACTATTTCACAAAAATTATCTTTCATTTTCCGAAACAATCGGTTAAGTTCTGTAGGCTCAGGAGTAGTGATCGGTCCTTTCCCTATTTCTTCAATTTTATGTTTCCCGATATAGTATCCTGCGGTCCCAATTAATCCTGTCTTCCTATTCAATTCGTTGAGTATTGAATAAATCAGAAAAGCGATGGTTGTTTTTCCGGTTGTTCCTGTTACGCCGATCAATCTAAAATGATCTGCAGGACATCCAAAAAAATTTTGCATCATTTGACTATATGCTTCCCGGGATGATGAAACAATTATCTGAGGAATATGGGAATCGACATCCATCTTTTTTTCAGTAACGATAGCAACAGCACCATTTTTGATTGCATTCGGAATAAAAGCATAAGAATCAACTTTGACCCCTTTCCAAGCAATAAAAATATCTTTTGGTTTCGTCGATCGGGAATCAATAGAAACATCTTGGATTTCAAGGTCGATCCAATTGCTTGATTCGAATGGTATATTCTTCAGTATGTTCGATAACTTCATTGACCAAATCCATCGACAGGATGTAGGTTTAACCAATAAGCAATCTCCCGAAAAGCTGGAGCAGATACTGTACTGCCAAAAGCTTCTTCAAACCCATTCCATCGATCTGGTTCCTGGATAGATACTAGAATAACATATTGTGGATTTTCAACCGGAAAGAAACCAATAAATGAACATACGATTTTATCATTATCATATCTACCATTTGTAACCTGTTTCGCTGTACCTGTTTTTCCTCCAATTGACATGCCATCTATTCTTGCATTTGCCATACTTCTTGGATCCTGGACGACGTTTTGAAGGGCCAAGACGAGTTTTTCCGCGGTACTGGAAGATATTACCTTCTTGATTGACTCTGGTTGAAAATTCTGTACTACAACATCCTGAATATTGAGAATCTGTTTTACGATCATCGGCTTCATCATCACTCCGCCATTTACAATGGCTGAATACGCTGTAATCATTTGCATGGGGGTTACTGACAATCCTTGACCAAAAGACATTGTGGCAGCTGATGAATCTGACCAAATTGCTGGATCAGGCAAAATACCAGATTCCTGACCAGTTAATCCACAAAGAATCGGCGAACCAAAGTTAAACCGTTTTGCATATTCGAAAAAAGTTTTATTGATGTTTTTCCCAATTTTAGCGAGAGCCACATTGCACGAATTTCGTAAAATGTCAGATAAGTTTTGTCCATTGCCATGATTCCGTTCACACTCAATTGTGATGCCCCCAATCGATACTGCCCTTCCGCAGTTATGCAAAGTGTCTGGAGTGATAAAGCCTTCTTCTAATGCTGCAGCTGCCGTGATTGGTTTAAAAATGGAACCCGGTTCAAAATTCATCGAAATAGCTCGATTCATATATTTTTTAACATCCCAGAAATCTTGCCATTCGTTTAGATTAAAGGAAGGGTAATTGGCCAAAGACAAAATGGCGCCCGTTTTTGGGTTCATAACAATAGCAACTCCACCAGTACCGTTCCAAGCTTTACAATTTTTTTCTAAAATTGCCTCTACTTTTGTTTGAAGAAAATGATTGATGGTTAATACAATTGAATCCCCGTCTTTTTTTTGTTTCATATCATTTCTAGATCCCGGCATCTGATCTCCAATAAAAGCATTATAATTGATTTGTTTACCGGGAGTTCCTCGCAAGACATTATCATAGGATAGCTCTAAACCACTCAATCCATAATTATCGGTACCTGTAAATCCGATTAGGGCTGAAGCAACAGAATTTTTTGGATATTCTCTTTTTAAATCAGGGACAAATCCATAAATATAGTTTTGTTTATTGCGGTATTTATTAACAGAATCCAGTTTTTTTATAATTTCATCTTTGGGATTCATACCTGGTGATGAGGATGATAATTTTCTCTTTATAATAACATATTGTTTCTTGGATCTTTTTTCATCCTGAATAAATTGGGAAATTTTTTCTGGCTTCTCATTAATTATACTGGATACATAACCAGAAAAAGTCATTGGATCGTCAATTAAAGAAGGATTAACCCAAAAAAGGTATGCTTCTTTGCATAAAGAATACTTTTCCTTATCAGCACTCCGGATTTCCCCTCGAGTTGGTAAAATATTTGATAGCTCAAGCGGATTTGACCAGGCAATCCTCTTTTGAATGGCAGGATCAATAAAAGCTTCGTAATATAACCAGCCAAATATAAAAAGAAGTAATAAAAAACTGAGAAGAACTGAAACTCTGGCTCTTGTTTTTGTTAGACGAAGACTAGGTATCCGGTTCATCATCGATAATCACGCTTTCACCAAACTGTATTTTTCGAAATTGTAACTTTTGAGCTTCTAACATTACTATGTAATCATTCTTTTGATTTGAAAGGATTATATTTAAACTTCTGATTTCATCTTGTTTTGAACTGATTTGTTTTTCAATGATATCCAATAATCGTTCTTGATACCAGAAGTTAACTTTTAGAAGAGTGCTGACTGTAAATAAAATAAGGATTAAAATTAATTTTTTAAAGGCATCTTTATTCAATTTCGGACTCCTACCCTTAATTTAGCACTTCTTGATGCAGGATTGCTATTTACTTCGTCCTGATCAGGAATAATCACTTTTTTGTTTACTGGAGTTATCGTCTCTGTAGAGCGCATAAATACTTTAACTCGCCTGTCTTCAAGGGAATGATAGGTTATAAAAGCAACTTTACCATTCACGGGAAGCATAGATGGAATGATAGCAAACAATGATTCCATTTGGTTAAATTCTGAATTGACATAAATACGCAAAGCTTGAAATGTCTGAGTGGCTGGATGTATTTTTCCAGCAAACCCCTTTGATTTTGAGACAATCCTAGCCAAATCTGTGCAGGTCTGAATCGGTTTTCTCTTTCGTTCTGAAATAATATTTCTAGCAATTTTCCTGCTGGCATGTTCTTCACCATAGATGTAGATTATATCAGAAATCTCGTCTTCTTTGTAAGAATTGATGATTTCAAAGGCCGTAATGGATTTCTCCGTTTGGTCAAACCGCATGTCTAACTTTTCATCAGAATTGAAACTAAATCCTCTTTCCATATGGTTCAAATGAAACATCGAGAGTCCAAGGTCGACGAGGATCCTGTCTACCTGCAAGATAGATTTTTCTGCCAAAGCTTCTTTTGCGTTCGAATAAGGTGATAACAGGAATATTGCTTTTTTTGACAAAGGCTGCAGTCTTTGTTTTGCAATCTCAAGAATTTGAGGATCCCGGTCCAATCCAACATAAAAAACTTGGGAACCAAACTTTTCAAGAATGATTGCTCCATGACCTCCCTCACCACAAGTGCAATCAAGAATTACATGACCGGCTTGTATATCAAGTAAGTTACAAATCGAGTTTGCGAATACAGGCGTATGCTTATAAGTAATCATTTGGTACTTATCATAAACAAAAAGGAATTTTGAGCAAGTGATAAGCCGGGTTCTGTCCCCTAAAAATTAGGGTGGCAATCATTTGTCTAAGCGATCACCTGAAAACTGAGCGAGCCGCCTGTTGCCGTTTTACATCGATCTTGCTCCGGGTGGGGTTTACAAAGCCAGATGGTCACCCAGCTGCTGGTGAGCTCTTACCTCGCCATTTCACCCTTACCAGGTTAGTATCCTGGCGGTATCTTTTCTGTTGCACTTTCCTTAAGGTCGCCCTCACTGGTTTAAACCAGCACCCTGCTCTATGGAGCCCGGACTTTCCTCAGAAGAGTTACCTTCCGCGATTGCCTTCCTTGCTCAAAATTCCATAACAATTATACACGGAAGCCTTTAAGATGATTCATAAATTAATGAAATTAGTTGTTCTTTTGAATCCCATTTCACTTTGCAATTGATCACTTCAGCCAAGAAACGCATTGGAACAAAAACTCTGCCTGGTGGAATCAACAAAGGAACTATTGAATGATTAAATTTATCGATGATGGTTTTCTTTCCATTGATATAGGCATATGGATCATTGATTTTAAACTCCACAATTTTGTCTTTTATCATGATTACCAGGCGTCTTTCTTTTTCATTCCACTCAAAATAACCTCCAAATGGTTCAATAACATATCTTGAGGGGATGTAAGCTCTTTTTTGGAAAAGAAAAGGCTCAACGTCCATAGTAATTGGTAAAGAGTTAACGCTCATTTTTCTCGAACCGATTGAAAAATCCAGTTGAATCTTCCTATCCGCGTCTGCTACATCAAATGAATGCAATAAAGTCAAATCTTCATATAAATTATTTGGCTCTTCAAAAGAGAGATTTGGATTTTTAGAAAATAACTTAACTCCAAACAAAACATATCCCTGTGTATCTTTTTTTACTTCTGAAAGGGGAATCATACATTCATAGAAACGATGAGGAATTTTATTCTTCATGGTAGTACTAAACCCTGGAGTGGCTTTGCCGGAAGAATAATAATCGCTTGAAAAGGCTACTTTTCCATTATAATATCGATAAATCAAGCGCTTTTCTTCTTTTCTTGACAATGTATACATTCGATCGATTCCTGGGGTAATTTTGTAATTTCCATCCCAATCAATGATCAGTTCAAAACTATCTTCATTCCTTGGCATGACTGTCGTTTTATCATTCCCGGTATCTTGAATGAAATCAATCAAAACAAAAAGATTTTCCCGATTGTTTTTAAAGTAGAGACTTCCAAAATGAAATGATAAAATAAGAGAATCGTTCCAATAATTTGGATCACATAGTCCATCAATAACAGGAGAAAAATAAGAAAAAACGCTTCTTTTCACTTCACTATCTGTCCTAAAAACTGGATATACCGCAAAGAAGATGATGAAAAAAATAAGAAAAGCTACTATTTTTTTTCTCATGAAACACCCCTTTTAAAGGAACCGTAAGGTATTATAAAACACATTAAGTTCAAGGTCAAAAAACCGGTATAATATTTGTAAGACAATTCTCAAAGGAGAAAATGTGAAAATGGAAAAAGAATATATTGATTTCGCCATAGAACAAATTGTAAATCTCTGTAAAATCCCATCACCAAGTGGTTTTACAAAAAAAGTGATCGATACATTACAATTAAAATTAACTGAAATTGGACTTATTTCCGTTGAAACGAACAAAGGATCACTTGTTGTCGATCTGGGAGGATGTGGAAATCCTTTGATTATTGCGGCCCATGTTGATACTTTAGGCGGTATGGTTCGTGCCATCAAAAGTAATGGACGAATCAGGCTAACAAAAATAGGAGGATTTCCTGAAAATACGATAGAGGGAGAAAACTGTCTGGTTCATACTCGATCTGGATGTTCTTATTCAGGTACAGTACAACTTATTCATCCATCCGTGCATGTGTATGAAGATATAGCAACCATAGCGAGAAATGATTTAAATATCGAAGTTGTTTTGGATGAAAAGTTAAAAACGGACAAAGAAGTAGAATTACTCGGAATTCGTGTAGGAGATTTTATCTCATTTGATGCAAGAACAATGCTGACAGAATCGGGTTTTATAAAAAGTAGACATCTTGATGACAAAGCCAGTGTAGGAACTCTACTCTCTTTGGCTAAATGGATAAAGTGCAATGCAATTCCCTTGTCGAGAAAAATCTACCTTTTGTTTACAACCTACGAAGAAGTTGGGCATGGTGGATCCTCCGGCATACCCGATGACTGCCGGGAAATTCTCGCTGTTGATATGGGCGCGGTTGGAGATGACCTGAAAACGGATGAATACAAAGTTTCAATTTGCGCAAAAGATTCTGGAGGACCCTATGACTATGATGTCACTTCAAAACTGATCCGTATTGCTGAGAAAGAAAAATTAAACTTTGCGGTCGATATTTATCCACGGTATGGCTCTGATGCAGGAGCATCGCTGAGAGCAGGATATGACTTGAAACATGGTTTATTAGGACCAGGGATCTATGCTTCTCATGGCTATGAAAGAACCCATAAGGAAGGAATTGAAAACACGCTGAAACTCCTAGCCTTTTACATATGTTCTCAGGAAAAATACGATTAATTGTATACATTTCAATCATAGGAGGATGTTATGACTTATTTTGGTTTTGTCGGTGTAATGCTGATTGCCTTTTTTGTTTATTTTGTGGTTCGAAAAACCGTTAAAACTTCACTGGTTCGGTATTTTCCAACTTTTTTAATTTTGATCTTTGTTGCGGTCACATTTACCTCTTCTTTAAAAGTTATTCCAGTCGGAAACGTGGGTATTGTGTTTCAATTTGGTGATATTATCGATCAGAGAAATGCTGGATTACAAATTATTTTTCCCTGGAGAGACATCAAACTAGCCAACGTAATGAATCAAAAGGAAGTATTCCCGGTACTAAATTGTTTCAGTCAGGAAACTCAGGATGTTTTTATTGATTTAACGTTAAATTTTCGTGTTTCACCAGACATCATACAAGAATTGTACCGAAAAACTGGATATAACTATTTTGATGTGCTAATTTCACCAAAAATCAAACAAATCACAAAGGATGAAACAGTTAAGTATAAAGCAATCGAAGTTGCTCCAAATCGTGAAAACATACGAAAAGCAATTCGGACGAGATTACAGGATGAATTAAAACCTTTTTCAATCGAAATTGTGGATGTTCTTTTAGAGAACATAAACTTCAGCGAAGCTTTTATGAAAGCCATTGATGAGAAGCAAGTTGCCTCACAAAATGCCTTGAAAGAATTAGAATTAGTAAAAGCAACTCAATATAAAGCACAGCAAGTTATCGAGAAAGCTAAGGGAGATGCAGAAGCCAATCGATTATTATCTAATTCCCTGACCCCCCAAATCATTCAATACACCATGATTCAGAAATTGTCTGATAAAATTCAGGTTATTATGCTTCCATCAAGCAATGGATTGATTATTGACCCAAAAGCACTTCTGAATAGTACTCTTAATCCAAAATAAAATTTGATGAAAATTTCTTTAAAGAAATTTGTTGGAAAGCTATCTCTATTTCTGAATTTGATTATAATACCTGTCATTAGGTAAATATGTTATTTAGCCTTTAACAATTGCGAAAAGGGGGTATTTGTGAAAGGAAAAAAATTATTGGTTTTTGGTTTGGTTTTGGTTTTATCTGTATCAATACTGGCTGGATGTAAAAAAACAGCTGCTCCGGTGAAAGTTTCGGCTTCGAAGATTCCACCGTATGGAAAAACAGTTAATTTTGATTGGTCTAAGCTTCCCGAAGGACAGAAGGAAGAATATTCAAAATTTATGATGGATCATATCTACAAACTTCTGTCTCTGAAGATCGTTGAAGAAAAAGATGTTATCGAGCCAACCCGGGAAATTACCCGGAAAGAGTTCATTCATTGGCTTGTGAAATCAATGGGTCTGAAAACAAAAGCTGGAAGCAGTTTTTTGGATGTTCCCAAAGGAATGCCGGAAAATCCATTCATCGAAGCAGCGTTGAGTAATGGAATCATTGAAAAAACACCTACATTCAATCCAGAGGATCCATTGCTCCGGTCCGACGCGGCCATCTGGCTGGTGAATGCCCGTGGTGAACAGGCAAAAACAGAAGCAGCAAAATATACAGAACCTTTGATTCCCGCTCAGGATGGTTACGACGAAGTACCTAAGAATGCCATTGGGGCAATGACAGTCTGTATTTTACCAGACTATCAGTTACTCCAATACCGGTGGAAAGCCGGAGACGAATTCCGATACATCGCTCCTAACGTTCCCATGTTTGTTGTGGAAGCAGCCTACAGTATCTTTATGGTAAATTATCCTCCCGTTCGCGGAGGGACGTTAACGATCGGACAATCCCAGGAACCGAAAACACTTTTCTCGGGTCTGGATACGATGAGTGCGATGAGCCAGATTACTTCTCTCCTTTATGAAGGATCTACGGGCGGTTATGATGAATTTTGGGGAAGATTCCCTGTCATGATCAAAAAGATTCCAACCCAGGAAAACGGCTTGTGGAAAGTGAACAAATCTGTTGGTCCCGATGGGAAAGAGAAAATTTCCATGGAAGTGACGTATGAAATGCGCAAAGGCTTAAAATGGGCGGATGGAACTGAAATCACAAGCGATGATGCTGTGTTTTCCTATTGTCTATTCAATCATCCCTCCTTCCCAACCATTCACTCTGAAATGGATTTTTGGGTTGATGGCGTTGTCCCCGACAAGCAGAATCCATACATCATAAGAGTACTCTGGAACACACCCTATCTCTATGCAAATGGTGGGGTTGGCTTTTTCCCCAGAGCCTACTTTGAGAAAAAATTTAATTATCACCTGGATACCTTTAGTTTAAATGATAAAAATTATTACGATCCGGGCAAAGATGATCCCGCTACGAAAGATAAAGACGAAAGCTTCAAATCAAAGAAATTCCTGGATGATGAAAAGTTCATCAACCAGGTCGCGGAATCCGATTATAATAAAAACCCGATGCACAATGGCGCCTACAAAGTAGCCAAATGGGAACAAGGGCAAACCATCACTCTCGCCCCCAATGAATTCTACATTTACGGCAAACCTCTCCTAGACAGCATTACATTCCGAACCATTGAAAATACGGATACCCTACTAGCGGCCGCCATTGCTGGCAATGTGGACATGACCTTGACCGGACTATCGTTTGACCAAGCCAAGCAATTGGAAAAACGGAAAGACATCCCTGAAAAGGCTGTCTTTACTCCTTCTTTAACCTGGGAGCACCTTGATTTAAACTTGGATACTCCTGAACTCTCCGATGTTCGTGTTCGAAAAGCTTTGCTTCACGGTATTGATCGGCAGGCGATTGTAGAACAATTCTTTGGCGGAGCCCAACCCGTTGCCCATGCCTGGCTTCCTCCCAAGCATTATGCCTATAACGATGCCATGATAACAAAATACGAATACAGCAAGGAAAAAGCAGCAGCTCTCCTTGACGAAGCAGGATGGAAACTGAATCCAAAATCAGGAAAACGGGAAAAAGATGGAAAAGTATTTTCTATTACCTATATGACCACTGCCCAGAACAAAACAAGGGAACAGGTACAAGCTGTTGTCGCCTCTGGATGGAAAGAGCTGGGACTTGAAGTCGTTACTAAGAACGAACAAGCTACTAGTTTCTTTGGCTCCACTCTTAGGGAAAGAAAGTTTAAAGGACCAACTGCTTTCATGTATGCATGGATTATGGGTCCTGATTCCAACCTTTATTCCATCGTGAACTCCAAACAAACTCCGACAGCATTAAATACATGGAGTGGACAGAACTATACCGCTTTCAAAGATGCTACAGTCGATAAAATCACCTTAGAAAATCAACAAAAACTTAGTAAACAAGAAGTGTATGATGGCTTGAAGATCGTACAACAAATTCTCACAAGAGAGCTTCCATCGCTTCCTATGTTTTACCGGGTGGAAGTAACCACCTGCCACGAAGCCATAATGAATTATCGCCCTACTGGAACCAGTGCTCCTATCACCTGGAATACTCCCTGGTGGTATTGGAATAAATAGTTTTTTCTAACAGCGATTTACTATTAAAACCGGCTCGAAATTCATTTCGAGCCGGTTTTAATTTGAGGGAATATGAATGAAAGTGATTGGAATTGATTTAGGCGGAACATGGATAAAGATGGGTGTTGTAACGGAAAGCGGTATTCAATCAAAAAAAATCTTCAAAACAAATCTGCAAGAGGGAATAAACTCTGTAATAAACAGGATTGTATATGCCATTCTCGAAATAAAATCTTCTAGCAAAGAGGATTGGATTATTGGGCTGGGAAGTCCTGGCACAATAAACAGAAAAGAAGGCAAAATAATTTTTTCTCCAAATTTTGAAGATTGGATCAATGTGCCAATCTGTTCAATTATTGAAAAATACACTCATTGCCCTGTTTTTATTGAAAATGATGCCAAAGCTTCTGCTTATGGGGAAAAGAAATTTGGTGCCGGCAGAAACATTGACACTTTTTTTCTTTTAACACTGGGGACAGGTGTGGGAGGAGGCGCTGTTATTAATGGAGAGGTTTTAATTGGAGGCACCGGGTATGGCGGTGAACTTGGTCATATTTGCGTTTTTCCAGATGGACTGCCTTGTGGATGCGGATCAAAAGGCTGTTTAGAAGCTTATGTGTCAAAATCTGGGATTATAAATCACGCAGAGACATATCGGGAAATCTATCCTGACTCTCTTGTATTTGGAAATAATGGGAGCAGTCCAATTAGTATAAAGAATGTTTTTTCTCTTGACGAAAAAAATGAAAAATTATCCCGAATCATAGTTTCGAAAGTTATTGAAGCACTTGGAATCGGAATCGGCTCCCTTGTAAACATTTTTAATCCTGAAAAAGTCATTCTATCTGGTGGTATCAGCCTTTCCATTCAAAAGTTTATTCCGTCCATTGTTAAGATAGCAAACAATCATACGATGAAATCGATGAAAAACACATTCGAAATTGTGACAAGCATTCTCCAGGAAGATGCTGGGATTCTTGGCGCAGGCTCCAAAGCTATGGAGCAGTTTCTTTTGCTGGAATAATCTGATATTCAATCAAGCGCCACTTCTCCTCTGAGAATTTTAACACAGTTTTTACTTTAAAAACAACATGATGAGGCATTTTTAACCAAATTGATTGCATGCCTACCAGTTCAAACTGCCCATCAGAATCGACATCAGCAGACTGTAAGTCGATGTATTTTGAAACTCCAATTTTACTCCGAATAAAAGAAACATTTTGAAACTCCATTTTTTTTCGGGTCATAAGATTTATAGTCGGAGACTGTATTTGCATCTCAAAATCAGTGTTCCATGAACATTCAAATGGCACAATACCTTGATAGTGTAAGGGTGATCCTAAAGACAACCACTGCCTTTGTTTAAAATAGAACAGAGCATAAAAGATGGATCGATCTGATTCTCCGGTTCGAATCGTAAATAATAAATCTTTTATGCCATCTCTAGTAAAATCATCCAGCGTTAATGATGGATAGTATCCTTTCATTGCGCCATCCAGAGGATACCGTGTCCCATCAATGATAATTGAAAGATTATCAAAAAATGGCGCTTTCCCTTTTTCCGCGACTAAATCAATTCGATTAATTTCTTGAGGTCGAATTACTTCATCAAAAAAAGTATTGATAACAATTTCATTGGTAATTAGTCCGATGGGGTCTTTGTTCAAATCCTTTAATACCATTTGCTTTGGATGTTTTGTTGAGCAGGAAACTAAAAAAACTGCGATCAAGCAAATAAACAATAGAATGAGTCTTCTATGATTGTTCAACTCTAACACAACCCCTTTCATATTTTACTTGATTCCTTATTCTGGAATACTATAAAAATAGAAGGAAAAGTAAAGGACGTGAAAATTGAAAGGTTTGATGTGTTATTATTCAAATACAGGAAATACAAAACTAGTTTGTACTCATCTTGTGTCATATCTCAATACCATTTCACTCACATTGTGGGACATGAATCAAGATTTGTATCCAAATCTAGAAAAATATGATCTAGTCGGATTTGCTTCGCCAATAGAATTTTTTGGTTTACCAAAGTTTATTTTGGACTGGTTTGGGGATTTACAGAAATTGGAAAAAACAAAATTAGCATTCTTACTGCTTACTTTCGGAAATATTCCTGGATCCTCAATTCTACAATTTAGGAACCTTGTCCAGGATAAAGGTTTTCAGGTTATCGCTGGTCATACGATACATATGCCTGACAACTTCCCCATCTCTCGAATCAAAGGATTTACTTCCTCAGCGTCTCCCAGTAAAAAGGAGCTTAGTAGATACCACCTTTTTTGCGCCATCTTAAAAGATTTAGTTAATTCATTAAAAGAGGGGCATGAAATACTGGAGGGGAGCTTTAAGCTATCCTTAATAAATTATTTCTTTAATATTCCAGATCGATACGCAGCAAAAAGATCAATGGGTTTCAAATTCCTAGATTATGATCTTTGTACATCCTGCAATATTTGTGTACAAAAATGCCCCTATCATGCAATTGAAATGAAACAGTATCCCGAATTTATAGAAGAATTATGTTTTGGATGCTGGGCTTGTTACAATCTTTGCCCCTCTCACGCAATTTACACAAATAAAGTCCGAGATAAGGGCTTTTATTATGAACCATCGGAATCATTGTTGGAAAAGTTTCAAATCGAAAAGAAATCCCAAATTGAATAATCAGGCATTGTTTCCTTTTATTAAGGGAAAATGGGCAATTGTTACGGGCGCATCCAGTGGAATTGGGGAATCAATAGCCTCTATCTTGGCTAAAAATCAAACAAATCTAATTCTTGTTAGCCGAAATAGAGAAAAGTTATTGTCATTAAAATCAACGTTTGAATCTTTATATAAAGTCAAGGTAGAAGTATTAGATATCGACCTTTCAAATTCAAAATCTGCAGAAGAAATCTATACTTTTTGTGAAGATCACCAGATCTTCGTTGAAATCCTTGTCAACAACGCTGGTTATGCAATTCGTACCCAGGAAGAAGCGCTGTATCCTGAAAAAGTATCCGCGATGCTGCAGGTTATGATCATCACTCTCACGGAACTGTGCAATCGCTTCCTTCCAGAAATGAAACAGAATCAGCGGGGATGGATCTTAAATGTATCCTCAATCGTTGGGTATTTTCCAATGGCTTCTACTTTAACCTACTGTGCTTCAAAAAGATACATTATTGACTATACCCGATATTTACATTTTGAATACAAACAGGATGGAATAAAAATTTCATGCTTATTGCCTGGACCAACAAAATCAAGTTTTTCACAAAACAATAACCTGCCAATACCGAAAAATTTACTTAGATTCTACCAATCTGCAGACAAAGTTGCTTATTTAGCTTTAAAAGCACTTGCTAAGAACAAACAAATCGCTATCACAGGCAATATATCCAGAATATTAATCTGGGGTAGTAAGTTAATCCCTCAATCTTTGCTGTATATGATCCAAAAAAACATTTGGGTCAAAACCAGAGATAAATTTAAATAATCTTTTATTTCTTAGGATTTGGATTTTGTATTACGGGCTTTCCATATTTCGCTTCTTGTTTCTTGAAGAAATCATCCAAGGCTTTCATTCTCTTATCTTGGTAACAATCTTCTTTCGCAGCCTCTTTAGCTTCTTCAAATGTTTTCGTAACTTCAGCTTGAATCCCAGAAACTACAATTACATACCATTGCGTTTTGATTTGAATTTTAAAAGGAGCAAAAAGCTTTGTTGTTGGATCAAAAATAATCTTAGCCATATTATCAGGCATATAGTTTTTTGGAATCCATCCAATTTTCCCGTTATTTGTCTTAACTTGAGGGTCTTTAGAAAATTTTAATGCCGTTTCTTCAAAATTGTTACCCTTTACTAATAAATCAAAGACAAGATCTGCATCACCTTCTGAATCCAATAAAATATGCTTCATATCAGCTTTAGCTGGATCTAGATATTTGTTCTTATTTTTGGTGAAAAAATCTTTTGCTTCTGAATCTGTAGTTGCATCTATTTTGCTCAGAAATGGGTTTGTTGCGATTTCAAACATGGTCTGATTCGTTATATCAGCCATAAATGTTTCCATACTTACACCGAACTCCTGTAATTGTTTTTCTAAATTAAAAGGCTGGCCTGGATAATTTGTTTCAAAATTTTTCTTCATCATGTCTTCCATGCTTTTTTTTGTTTTATCAATATCAGCTTGTGTAATAGATATTTTTTGATCGCGTAAGTACAATCGAATGAATGCCTGGGTCGTAAGATTTTTAATTGCATTTTCCCGAATTCTGGACCGAAAGACTTTTACATCATTGGGAGGTGTAGATTGCATTTTCGTTTCAAAATCAGGAGGAGTTATTTTTAGTATTTCATTTTCAATTTGACCTTCTGTAATTGATTCTGAAGCTATCTTATAGATTACAAAATTTTTATCAATCTTGTTAGGGTCTGTTTCATTGGGTAGTTTTGGTATCTGATTATTTGGATCTAAGGTTGGATCCGTTTTGATTATATCGGTTCCTGTTCCTTTTTTTGAAAACCAGGAAGGTTTAAAATGTTTGATAACAAAAAAACCACCAACCAAACATCCTGAAACAAGCAGAACAATCAGCGCTATCTTAATTTTCATATTCTTGGTAATCCTTTCAAAAGCCTACCTTCTAGTAAGTTAAGTAATTATACCCTAAAAATAAAAAATAGCCGACCTACATTGGAACATAAGCCGGCTATTGTATTTAACAAATTTAGCGATAGTTATCTCTGTTATTTTCACGACTTCCAAATGACCGGTTTCGGTCACGGTCATTTGATTCAGTTCTTGGTCTTGCTTCGCTAATGCTTAGTTCTCGTCCGTTTAATGGTTTGCCGTTCAATCCCGTAATCGCTGCTTCTGCTTGCGCTTGATCTGGCATCTCAACAAAACCAAATCCACGAGATCTGTTTGTAAGTTTATCTTTCAAGATTGTAGCGGTTGTGACTTGACCGAAAGCTTCAAAGGCTTGCCGCAGATCATCTTCGGTAGTCGTGAAAGAAATGTTCCCAACGTAAATGTTCATGTTACCCTCCTTTCGTTTATACTTTTTGCGTAGCCAAAATCTTGAAGGAAAGTCAAGCAACAGAACACTTCTCATCAAGCATACTACGAACAATTCTCATTATATTTTAATCAAAAAAAATGTAAATAAAAAATACCTTTTACGTATCAGTTTTCGATGGTTCGGTTTCGATGTTTTCTTCAAAATCAGCATTATTTTTTACAAGTTTAACTTTTTTTGTTTGCTGTAATTGTGAAAACTCCATTAATTCTTTTTGCAGATCAAGGCCTAGTGATTCACTCTTTACTAATTTATTAATTCGAGCTAGCTGGAGTATTGAAACTTGGTCCCAAAGACCTTTTTGCATAATCCATGCTTCAAGTTCGTTCCGACCCATTTCATTGGCTTTCGGAAATGAAGTGCTCCAATCCTCTTTAATCTCAAGAGCACAGTGATGACCTTGTATTTTCAAGTACTCATTCTTCAAGGCAAACTCTACCGCTTTTGTTTCAATTTCTGTCAAAATAGCTTCCAGTCCACTTTTCTTTACCATTAACTCCTGGATTTGGTTATAAATCAACCAGTATTCATCGACAATCTTGACTCCAGTATCCAGGTCAGAAGACGTATAGGATAAAATATCCAATTCATGAGCTTTAGCAGGACATTGTTGTGTATACAAACACCAGGAACACAATGGTGTTTCGATGGGAGAAAAGTAAGGATCATGTTCAATCTTTCGGATCCAGGAAATCAATTCATTTTGAATTTGTTCAAGTTCTTCGTCCGATCTAGTAATGGATATCTCCTGGTCAAACTTTAAAAAATGCCATATTAAGACTACTTTTTGAACGTTAGGAAAAATAGATTTTATGCCTATCTGGTATATAGATAACTGTTTATCGTTTTCCACCTCTTTTACTGTCGGAAAGGATGAAGAAGTTTTATAGTCATGTATTTCATACACACCATCATCTCTTATTCCCACACGATCAATAAAACCCATAATTTCATAGTCTTGGAGGGGAAACTGAATTTTCTTTTCCAGTGCAATCGTTTTCGACTGGTCAAATGGAGAGTACCGTTTGTAGTATTGTCTTAGCATAGTCAAACCAGTATCCCGAAAGTTTTCTGTTGATAAACCTTTCTTTGGGATTATGATTTGCTCGTTCAAATTTATCTGCCATTTATTCAAAAACAATTCTTTCAGTTCATCAAAAGCAAGAAGCTTCGTAAATTCCAGGTTCTTATATAATTGCTGCAAAGCCTCGTGGACACAACTTCCCATTAATGCTTCTATGCTTTGGGCTCCCTCGGGTACTGTTATCTTATCGATATACTGGAGCTTGAATTTCCTTGGACATTGCTGGTATGTGCTTATTTTGCTGTGCGAAAATAATTTCATCATCATTATAAATGTATTGGCATTTTTTCGGCTACTTCAATTACATCCGGAAAAACCTCTGAATAGGTTGGATGCGGAAACGTAATAGAGGAAAACTCATGGAGTGTTAATCTGTTTTTTATTGCCATCGTTGCAATTGAGATCATATCTGATGCATTCGGCCCAATGATCGAACAGCCAACAACCTTGTTTTCTTCAATATGGATCTTAATCATACCTTCTCGGATTGATGCTGCTCTGGCGCGACCATTTGCTGAAAACGGAAAAGTGTAGGTTTGGGGTGATAAAGTGTCCCCTACAGCGGCAAATTCAGGCAAAGTATATATACACCGAGGCATTAATGGATATGATATCGGCTCTGTAGAATGATTAAAAATTCTGGCACAAGCAATCTTTGCCTCCGTGAAAGCCGTATGGGCAAGCATAGAAACACCATTTAAGTCCCCTATAACATGAATATCTTTATGATTTGTTTCCATCCATTCATTGGTAATAACACCCTTGTTACTATATTGAATTCCAAAAGGGTCCAATAATTTTTCCTGGATATTCGGTTTTCGGCCAGTACATACCAAAATTTTATCAAATCCAATTTGGTCAATCGTATCGTTTTGTTTTATACAGACCTGGCATTCAAAATCATTTTTTACGATCGATTCCACTTTACAGGAAGTAGTAAATTTTAATCCCATTTTTTGCAAAGAGTTTTTTAAAATTGTTACAGCTTCAAGATCTTCTCCGGGTAATATTTGATTCATCATTTCGACTACATGAACATCTGTCCCCAAAGCTTTATAAATTGTCGCCATTTCAAGACCAATAACACCTCCCCCAATAATTAATAATCGTTTTGGAATTTCTTGAACCTCCAAAGCTTCATCACTGGATATAATTTTACTATCAAACTCAATTCCGGGAATCTGAGCTTTCACGGAACCCATAGCTAGAATTAAGCGATCAAAAGAAACGTTTTGTTCCGTATGATCAGAAAACATAATGTTTATTGAGTGATCACTAGCAGAAATAGCTTTTCCTTTCAAGAGGGTAACCTGATTCTTTTTTAACAGAAATTCGATCCCTGCTCTCGATACTTGAATAGATTTTTTTGCATGAACTCGTAATTTGTTTAAATCAATACTCATTTCAGAGCATACAAGCCCCATGGCTTGATGTCTGGTTTTTTCAATCATTGGTTCAACACCTTTTAATAGTGCTTTTGTGGGGATACACCCCTTATTAACACAAGTCCCTCCAATAAATTCATCTTCAATTAAGGTAACTTGCCCTCCATATTGTGCAGCTCGAATTGCTGCTACATACCCCCCAGGACCGCCACCGATTATTACTATTTTCATACACTACTCCTTTGTATATAAAATACATGTTGATTTTATAGAACAACCTGAAAACATACAACCGTTTAAAAAACTAACAATAGGTAGAAATCAATCTATTTACAGGTAAAATAAAAAAGAAGGATGGGAAAAATGAATGATTGTACAAAAGGATTGAAGAGTGTTGGTTTGTCGATTCCAACCATATTACTGCCAAACAAACAAATCGATTTGCACAAATGGGCCGTAGTAGCTTGTGATCAATTTACGAGTGAGCCAGAATATTGGGAAGATGTGGAGAAAATAGTTGCCAATTCGCCTTCTACGTATCGAATTATACTTCCTGAAGTATACTTAGAAGCTCCAGATAAGATGGATCGAATCAATTTCATCAATCAGGAAATGCAGTTTTATCTTGATGAACAAATTTTAATGCCAACTGTAAATGGTTTCATTTTGATTCGCAGAAAATTAAAACATGGTGTTATTCGAACCGGACTTCTTGTTGCTTTAGATCTTGATGATTATAACTACACCCCGAATTCAAAAACATTGATTCGAGCCACTGAGAAAACAGTTTTGGAACGAATTCCTCCCCGGATTCTGATTCGGGAGAATGCACCAATTGAAGTTCCCCATATCATGGTCCTCATTGATGACCCCTTAAAAAAAGTTATCGAACCAATTGCTGACTTTGTCTTAAAATCAAACAGGATGCCTATTTATGACACTGAACTGATGTTGACAGGCGGTCATGTGACAGGATACGAAATTACAGATATGGTTTTGATTGAACAAATCGCACAAAGTTTGGAAAGCATAAAAAAGTCAGATGGGTTTTTGATGGCTGTTGGAGACGGAAATCACTCTCTTGCCACCGCGAAACAATGCTGGGAAAAGATAAAGCCCACTCTTAACGCTTGTGAAATTCAAAACCATCCAGCCAGGTTCACGATGGTGGAAATCAACAATATTTTTGATGAAGGTTTGTGTTTTGAGCCAATTCATAGGATTGTCGTTTCTATTGATCGAGATGATTTACTATCCTTTATTTCTGGAAATGGACCAGAGATAACCATTACTTTTGGAGATGAAACAAGAACAATCAGGCTAAAAGAGAAACCAAGCCATTTGGTTGTTGGAGTGCTCCAGCTTTTACTGGATGAATACTTATCCATTCATCCAAACGGTAAGATTGATTACATACATGGAGAACAAGCAATTCGAAAATTATCCGTATCAAACGATTCTATTGGTTTTCTACTCCAGCCCATGAACAAACAGGAGCTTTTTACAACAGTTCAAATGGATGGGGCTTTACCTCGGAAAACATTTTCGATGGGAGAAGCAGAGGAAAAAAGATATTATCTGGAATGTCGAAGAATAAAATAAAAAAATGATGTTCAAGAAAAAATGAGAGTAAGATTGTAATATCTTTTTTAGGAGGGAAAGTTGTAATGGATACTGTTCGCGTTTTATTAGTCGAAGATTTTCCTCCAGATGCTGAATTGGCAAAGCTAGAAATACACAGATCGATTCCAAACTGTGAATTTAAACTTGTCAAAACTCGAAATGATTTTTTAAATACATTAGAAGTTTTTGATCCTCATGTTATTGTGTCAGACTATATGATGCCTCAATTTGATGGCATGACAGCTTTAAAACTTACATTAGAAAAGACGCATTTGATACCTTTCATTCTTTTTACAGGATCGATGAATGAAGATATAGCCGTAGAATGCATGAAGATGGGAGCCACAGATTACATCATTAAAGAACATATTAAAAGATTGGGTCAATCCGTCAAGAATGCTTTAGAAAAGAGAAAAATCGTACTTGATAAAATTAAGGCAGAAGAACAGACTAAACATTATCTAGAGAGACTACAGAGCTTAGTTGAAATTTCACAATATAAAACCGAGTCAATACAAGATCTTCTCGATAAAGCTCTCAATGAAATTGTTAAACTAACAAAGTCCAAAATGGGATACATATTTCATTACTTTGAAGAAAGGAAAGAGTTCGAAGTGCATGCATGGTCAAAAGATGCTATGGAAGGTTGCAAAATTGATAATCCTCAACATACATACCAATTAGACAAAACTGGTATTTGGGGTGAGGTGATACGACAAAGAAAACCAATCATTGTGAATGACTTTACTGTCCCGAATGTTCTTAAAAAAGGGTACCCAGAAGGGCACGTTGATTTAAAAAGATATTTATCGATACCCATTTTTATAGAAAGCAAAATTGTGGCTGTTGCTGCCGTTGCCAATAAACAAACTGATTATACAGAAGCCGATATCGATCAATTAACATTGATGATGAATTCTGTCTGGAAAATGGTTCAACAAAAAGAAACGGATGCTGAATTACATGAAAATGAAGAAAAATACAAAGCGATTATGGATCAAAGTATAGATAATATTTATTTAGCAGACACTGTATCATTGCAAATTTTAGAAGCAAATCCTTCCATCTGTAGTTTTTTGGGTTATACCCTTCCAGAAATTAAACGACTTAAAATATTCGACATTGCTGCATATCCAGAAGAAAACATAAGCGGATTAACAAAGATCTTAAAAGAAAAAAAGAAAATGAATCTGGGAGAAAGGAATTATAAGAAAAAAAACGGAGAAATTGTAATTGTTGAAGCAAATGCCAGTATATTGAACTATCAAAAAAAGGAAGTGATTTGTGTTATTTCTCATGATATAACAAATCGAAAAATTGCTGATCTTGCCTTATACCAAAGCACCGAAAAACTGCGTATGATACTGAATTATTCTCCCATTGGAACTGCCACTTTCGATGAAAGTGGTTTCTTGACTGGCTCCAATAATTCTTTTAAAGAAACATTTTGCCTTCCCTTGTTTACAGAAGCAACGAATTTTAATCTTTTTCACGAAAAGCTCTTAACGGAAAAAGATAAAGATATTGTTCAAAATGGGGAAATGTTAACAATTGAGAAAACATTTTCTATTGAAGAATTGGAATCGATTTTACATTTCAAGATGAACCGCTCCGGAAGAATTGATTTAGAGTTAATGATTAAAGCAGTAGAAATGAATCCAGCAACACATAATCTTGAGTTTCTGCTTCAAGTAGAAGATATTACAGAACGCAAAAAAGTGGAAAATATCAAAAATGAATTCATCAATACTGTTTCCCATGAAATGAGAACCCCTCTCACATCCATACGGGAAACTGTAATGATATTAAAAAATCATTACAGCGGAAACCTGGTGGATGACCAAAAAATGCTTATTGATATGCTGCTCCGGAATATCAATCGTCTTGGTAAATTGATTCAGGATGTTTTAGATTTTCAAAAACTAAATACTGTTATGATGAACTTCAACTTAAAGCCAAGTTCAATCAACGAATTAATTTCACAAATCATCCTAGATCTTAGCAGTTTTAGAAAAAAAAATGTTTCCATAAACACTGATTTAGACGGGAATATACCATTAGTTAAAATGGATCGAGACCGAATATCACAGGTTTTAATAAATTTAATCAACAATTCTGTAAAATTCACCCAAGAAGGATTAATTTCTGTCAAAACAGAACTTGAAGCAAAAAAAGATCGCGTTAAAATTTCCATTATCGACACAGGGATCGGAATTAGTAAAGAAAATCTGCAAAAAATCTTTCTTCCTTTCTACCAGATAAAAAAGGAGATAGAACATCAATCGGAAGGAACGGGTCTTGGGTTATCAATTTGTAAAAAGATTTTGGAAAATCATGATAGTGGTTTGTATGTGAAGTCGGAGATTGATAAGGGGAGTACCTTCTATTTTTACTTACAAACCTGCAGATCTTGAATTAAAAAAAAGAAAGGACTTATCGGATGAAAACAGAATCCCTAAATGGAAGTCCTAGAAAAAATGGAAGTACTTCGGAATTGCTATCTATTATTGAGCAGGAATTAATTTTAAAAGGTCACGAAGCACAAGAAATGGTTATTGCAGAACTATCATCCGCAGATGACTTACAAAAACAACCAAGCTCGATTGAACAAGCTTGAGAAATTGGAAATAAGATTCATATGACTTTTTTAGGAAAAGAATAACTCATTCTGATTCAGGAAGTTGCTAAATACAGATGATAGGCATTCAGATAAGTTCAATTAAAGAGCTGGATAACCTAACAAAAACTGTCGATATCCTCCAAATTGAGGCATTTCAGCTTTTTCTAGCATTTCCATATGATTGGACACAAAAGAATTTATTTCATCTCCAATCTGTTTTTGCTACATTAAAAAAATACAATGGAGTCAAAAAAATTTTTATTCACGCACCAGCTCAACAACATTTGGATGGAATTGTTCGGAAAATCAGGATGCAAAGATGGAAGAAGCTTCGTGAAAAAATGGAATTGTGTTCTTTACTGGGGGTAGATGGTTATATTGTGCATCTTCAGTTTCCGTTAACACTACCTTTAGATATGCTCATTGCAGAAGGGGATCAACTTTTTTATGATTTTTTATCACCGATTCCCCTGATACTAGAAAACACAGTTTTACCGGGTAGATTCGGAAATAAGTTATCCAGTATGGAGCAATTTTTATTACACTTGGATCCTATAATTAAAACTGAGATTTGTTTGGATACTGCTCATCTATTTGTTTCTGGTTATCATTTTGAGGATAAGGAATCAGCCAATCAGCTTAAAAATAAATTTCCGCAATTGTTTCAAAAAACAACCCTGATACATGTTAACGATTCCAAAACACCATTTAATAGCAATCAGGATTGGCATGAGCATTTAGGCAAAGGATACCTTGGGCTTGGATCCTTGGGAGCATTTTTGTCCCTTTTTGATAAGAATCGATCTTTTATTTTAGAAACCCCAACGCTGAACTTTGATGATTTTATTGTCAATGTGGCTATATTGAAGGGATTAATCTCAGGAAATTCAAAATAAATTTCGGTTTTCACCGATTAATGGATATAATAATTGTCTGTTATTTTACCTTAAACTTGGTTTTGCGTTTTCCTCAACGCTTTCTGGGTATAAGGCATATTTAATTTTAGGAGGATCAAATGTTAAATAAAGAGGAAAAAGGCGTGATCATTACTCAATATCATGTTCATGACAATGATACCGGGTCTCCAGAGGTTCAGGTTGCCATTCTCACGAACAGGATAAAATCCCTATCTGAACATCTATTAATCCACAAGCATGACCATAGTTCCCGTAGAGGTTTATTAAAAATGGTGGGTCAAAGAAAAAGACTATTGAAATATTTAAAAAATAATTTTTTACCGCGGTATATTGATCTAATAAAGAAGTTAAACATTAGAGGATAAGAAAAAGGAAAATAAAAAAGTTATGAATGAAATGATGGAATTTAATTATGAAAAAGAGATAGACGGAGTAAGGTATTCCTTTAATATGGGGAAAATGGCGAATCAAGCCGGCGGTGCTGTTTTTGCTACCGCTGGAGAAACAATGGTTCTTGTTACGGCAACAATGTCTCCAGAACCAAGGACAGGTATAGATTTCTTCCCACTTACTGTGGACTATATGGAAAAAATGTATGCAGCGGGTAAAATTCCCGGAGGTTTTTTTAAAAGAGGAGGAAGGCCAAATGATTTTGAAATATTAAAATCTCGTCTGATTGACCGTCCGATTAGACCTCTCTTTCCAAAGTACCTTCGACACGATGTCCAGGTAATTGCCTATGTATTATCATCAGATGGTATCAATCAACCCGATGTTCTATCTATTCAAGCTGCATCGCTTGCATTATGCATCTCTGAGATTCCGTTTGATGGACCAGTATCGGCTGTACGCATTGGTTGTATTAAAAATGTATTAATACCGAATACTCCGTTCACATTTGATGAAGAATCAAACATAGATCTGATTGTTGCTGAAACAAAAAAATCGATTGTCATGGTAGAGTCAAAATCCAACGAAGTGACAGAAGAAGAAATGCTTTCTGCGTTTGAGTTTGCGAAAACTAAGAATGTAGAATTCTTAAATTTTCAACAATCCATCCTGGAACAGTACCCCTTAAAAAAAGAAAAAGTAATCGTTCAAGAACCGCAAATTCCTGAAGACTCAAACTCTGCTGTATCTGACTTTTTGAATTCTCGAATCGAAGAAGCATTATTCAGCAGTAACAAACAACAAAGAGAAAATGCTGTCAGCAATCTGCAAAAAGAATTGCATGAAGCCCTAAACGAAAAATTTGAATTGCGAGAAGCTGAATTAGATTTAGCTTTCGAAAAATATGTAAACCAATTTGTTCGACAAAAAATCATTAAAGAAAATAAAAGACCGGATGGTCGAAAATCGAATGAAATAAGACCAATTACCTTGGAAGTTGGTTTACTGCCAAGAGTACATGGTTCTGGATTGTTTAAAAGAGGACAAACTCAAGTACTGTCACTGGTAACATTAGGCTCAAAAGGGGAAGGCCAGTTGATAGAAGGATTAATGGAGGAAGAGCTGAAACATTATATGCATTATTATAATTTCCCCCCCTTCAGCGTGGGAGAGGTTAAGCCATTACGCGGAGCCGGCAGGAGAGAAATAGGTCATGGCGCTCTTGCCGAAAGAGCATTACTCCCTGTTATCCCCAGTGAAGAAGACTTTCCTTATACGATTCATGTGGTATCGGAAGTCTTAGAATCGAACGGTTCCAGTTCAATGGCATCTGTTTGTGGCAGTACATTATCATTGATGGACGCTGGTGTTCCAATTAAATCCCCTGTAGCAGGAATTGCTATGGGTCTTTTTGCAGATGAATCATCGTATAAAATTCTGACAGATATTCAAGGTGTTGAGGACGCAACGGGAGATATGGATTTTAAAGTTGCCGGAACCCAAAAAGGAATAACAGCCCTCCAAATGGATGTGAAAACACAAAAGATTGTAGTCGACATCATTCGGGAAGGGTTAGCGCAAGCCAAAGAAGCAAGGTTATTTATACTAGAAAAAATTGAATCCGTGATTCCACAGTATAGATCAAATCTTTCCCAGTATGCTCCCCGATTAAAGGTTATTCAGATCAAACCAGAGAAAATTGGTGAATTAATCGGACCTCAGGGAAAAAATATCAAGAGGATCATAGAAGAAACGGGTGTAAAAATTGATATTGAACCAGACGGGAAAGTATATGTAACTTCTCCCGATGAAGAACATATGTTGCTAGCATGCGCTGCGATCGCCGCCATTACTGATGACCTTGAAATTGGCAGGATCTACAAAGGCAAGGTGGTTAGCATTAAAGAGTTTGGTGCTTTTGTGGAAATCCAGAAAGGGAAAGATGGCCTTGTCCATATTTCTGAAATTGCCAATGTGCGAGTGAATCGCGTCGAAGATTATGTAAAAATGGGTCAAGAAGTGAACGTAAAAGTTCTTCGAATCGACAACGAAGGAAAGGTCAGCTTGACGATGAAGGGACTAAACTAATATAGACAGGGATTATTAAGTGGAAGAAAACTGGAAACAGGTAATTAATAGAAAGATAGTCAATGAAATTTCTATTTGCACAAACTGCAGTTTAGCAAAAACAAGATTGAACCCTGTTCCAGGTGAGGGGAACCTTAACTCAAAATTAATGCTGGTAGGAGAAGGACCCGGTGCGAATGAAGATAAACAGGGCAGACCTTTTGTAGGTGAAGCAGGGAGGATCCTTGAAGATCTCCTCTCCTTGATTCAACTAAAAAGGTCTCAGGTTTTTATAGGAAATACAGTAAAGTGCCGCCCACCAAATAATCGAACCCCCACTGCTATTGAAATAGAAACATGCAAACCATTTTTAACATCACAAATTGCATTGATCCAACCAAATCTAATTTTGATTCTTGGCAATGCCGCTTTGATTTCTTTACTCGGTATTGGCTTTTCCATTTCAAAAGTTAGGGGTCAGTTGATACAAGAAGACGGTATGTTATATTTTCCAACTTTTCATCCGGCGGCCGCATTGTATAGAAGAGAGGTATTGGGAACAATACAAGGAGATTTTCAAATTTTACAAGAGATTATGAAAGATAAATGGTAAACTAAACATGAAAGTAAGAGTTGTTTTTTTAGGCGGTATTGGAGAAATAGGCAAGAACATGACCTTGTTCGAATTTGGAAATGAATCCATTTTATTGGATGCCGGCTTCAAATTTCCAGATGCTGAGTTATTGGGTGTTGACAAGGTGATTCCTGATTTTACCTATCTTTTGGAACATATGGATAGCTTGAAAGGTATTATTCTCTCACATGGTCACGCCGACCACATTGGAGGATTACGATATTTTGCAGACAAGATAAAAGTACCTATCTATTCAAGTCCTTTGACTTTGGGAATTTTAAAAGCAGAAATGCCCACTTATCTCTCAAAGAATCTAAATTTTATTGAAGTTACTCTACCTTCCAGTCATAAGATTGGAAATACAAAAGTAGATTTCATTCGAGTAACTCATAGTATCCCTGACGGTTTTAGTACTGTTTTTCATACGCCGTTTGGATCAATTCTCCATACAGGAGATTTTAAAATCGACCAAACTCCGATTGATAACAAACCAATTGACCTTCAAGGATTAGCAGAAGCTGGCAAACAAGGTGTTTTGCTCTACCTGGCAGACAGTACAAATGCTGACGAAGAAGGGTTTACAGGATCGGAACGAACCGTTGGTCAAAAATTGGAAGACCTAATTCGAGGAACTGACAAGAGGGTCTTTGTTGCTACTTTTTCAACCAATTTGCATCGAGTTCAACAAGTTTTTGATATTGCAGAAAAAGTAGGGCGAAAAGTTTTTGTAGATGGAAAATCAATAATAGAAGTTATTTCGGTTGCAACAAAACTTGGATATTCTGATATTTCTAAATCTCAAATGATTAGCGCGCAAGAACTGCAACAATTGAAAGATTCAGAAATACTGATTCTTACAACAGGCACACAAGGTGAACCTTTTTCTGGCTTGACAAGATTGGCAAGGCGAAATCATGAAATTTTTAGTATTAAGAAAGATGATTTTATAATCATCTCTGCTGACCCAATCCCTGGTAACGAAGCTTTTGTTTTCAAAGTGATCGATAGCCTACTAAAGATGGGCGCAGAAGTTATTTATAAAAAATACGGAATTCATGTATCCGGTCATGGCAGTCAAGAAGATTTGAGAACAATGTTGACTTTAATTCGTCCCCGTTTTTTTATCCCGATACATGGAGAATATCACCAAATGCACGCCCATACGAAAATTGCTCAAGCTACGGGACTGCCCCCAGAAAATACTGTTATTGTCGAAAACGGTACTGTTGTTTCCTTAACAAAAGATCGATTGTCCGTTGTGGGGAAAGTTCCCTCTGAGCCTGTAATGATCGATGGAAAAAACGTAGGTGATATTGAATTCTCTGTTATTGATGAACGGAAACGGTTATCAAAAGAAGGTGTTGTGAACGCAGTGATTTTAATTAACACAACAAAAAGAAATCTTCAATCTGACCCAATCATCGAAACAAAAGGATTAATTTCATCAAAATTTTCAAGCAAATTATTTAACATTGCAAAAGTAGGTATTGAAGAGATTGTTAGCAAATGGAACAAACAAAAAGGCAGTTCAGAAGATTTAGAAAAAATGTTAAAAGGATATTTAAGTAGTATGATTTCAAATGAAATTCATCGAAACCCAATCATTTTTGTGACTATTTTATCGCATAAATGAAAACAAAGGCATTGGTTAGATCTGCCTTGATTGGGTGTTTATATTATTCATTCGTTTTATTAAATCCTATCCCTACATTATCCTTTGGAAACAATCCTCTTGGATTTCAAATCAGAATTTCGGAATTTTTAACAGTCCTTCCCTTTTTCTATCCTGAAGCGATATTTGGATTGACAATTGGTTGTTTATTAGCAAATTTATCCTCCCCTTTTGGCTGGATTGATTCTGTTTTTGGAACTGCATGCACTTTAATCGCTGCGTTATTAACCTATAGCCTGCGGAGATTTAAAAATCGAACCGTTGCGTATGCAGGTATCATTCCACCAGTAATAATCAATGCATTCGGTGTTGGTCTTTATATTTCTATTTTGATGAATAATAACCAATTCACATGGATAAAATATGGAAGCATTTGTGTGTTAATTTTTATAGGACAAGCTATTTCTGTCGGTATTGGTGGATCCATCCTTATATCCTATTTGTTGCGAAAAGAGAAAGGAACAGCATGATTGCATCCATAGCTCAAATCAATCCAAAATTTGGAGACGTAAAAGTAAACCTGCAGAAGCATTATTATTACACAGACATTGCGATAAAAAATGGTGCTCATCTGATTGTTTTCCCCGAAATGTCCTTAACCGGTTATTGTTTGCGAGACTTGGTTCCTGAATTGAGCATAGGTCCTGATTTCTCTATCCTGAAACCATTGCTTGATATGTCTCATGAAATCGGTATTGTCATTAGTTTTCCCGAAAGAACAAACGACTTTCATTATTATATTTCATCAGCCTATCTATATAAAGGGCAAATCATTCATATTCATCGAAAAATCTACCCTCCCATTAATGGAATGTTTGATGATTTGAAAGATTTTAAAAGAGGTCAGGAGATAAAAACATTTGATTTGCACGGATTTAAAGCAGGAATGCTGATTTGCCGGGATATCTGGCATATGGATACCGTGGCTTCGCTAGCTTTGCAAGGAGCTAAAATTGTTATTGCTCCTTCTGCAGTACCTTTAAGAAGCATTGGGGCCAATGGACCGAATATTGATGTCTTTATGGAAAGGACTGTTAGGGGATATGCTGAAAAATCCTCACTCTATTTTATTTTTGCCAATCGAGTTGGTTTCGAAGAAGGAATCTGCTTTTATGGGGGAAGTAAAGTTGCTGGACCAAACGGAGATTTAATCATGAAAATGGGCTTTCTCGATGAAGAATTTAGTATCTTTGAAATCTCTGCCCGCAGTATAGAAAGAAGAATCAGTATTTTACCGCTTGAATTGGAACAGGAGGATACCCGTGGAAAGTTTGTTTAAACAGGATCCGGCATTTACAATCGAGGTTCTATCCCGATTCATTAAAACTGAAGTAGAAAAATATAATTTCCAAGGGGGAGTGATTGCACTTTCTGGTGGTTTAGATTCTGCATTTGTGTCCATTTTAGCTCATAAAGCGTTGGAGGGAAAAATCAAGCTTCTCTATATGCCGTTTGAAAATCCAGAACAAGCAGAAGCCGATGCCACATCCGTAGCAAAACTACTTAACTTGCCTTTAGAGAGATTTGATTTAAAACCAGTTGCTGAACCTTTTTTTACTATAAGAAGCCCTTTGTCACCTCTACGAAAAGGTAACATTCTAGCCAGACTGCGCATGACAGCACTCTTTGATATGAGTGCTCGTGATAATACGCTTGTCATTGGAACCAGCAATAAATCAGAAATTTTAGTTGGTTATTCAACATGGTATGGTGATAGTGCTGCAGGGATAATGCCTTTAGGCGATCTATACAAGACGCAAATCCGCCTTCTTTCGCCAACACTAGGCGTTCCAGATCCTATCCTAAAAAAAGCACCTTCAGCAGAGCTCTGGGAAGGGCAATCTGACGAAATGGAAATTGGTCTTTCTTATGAGAAACTCGATCAAATTTTGTTCTATTATATTGATCAGCGTTATACTGAAATGGAAATCGTAAAAATGGGATTCTCGGAAATTGATATCCAAAAAGTTATACGGTTAACAAAAAAAGCCCTTTATAAACAGAGAACTGCCATCATCTGTAAATTGTCTGACCGGACCGTTGGGATTGATTATCGATACGTAAAAGATACAGCAATATCCGAGGTATAAACTTGTCAAACCTGAAGAAGAAAGAAATTAAAAAAAAGCGCAGAAAAGAAACAACTAGAAGACTCAATATGGTTATACTTGTGTTTCTTTTTGCTATTGCGATGTCTTTTTCATTTTACTTTCTTCAGAGAACAATTAATCGAAGAGTTTTTTACCAAAATTACCAACTTTTTTTAGAAAAAACTAAAATTGCACTTTATCCTGATATAAACCATAAGAACGAAAAAGAGAATATTTCTTCCTGGATTTTCCTAGTCGACAAAATTCAAAACAAATATAATATTCAATTCATTGATCAGAAACCTTTATTTACAGAAACTTTGAAAAGTATAGAAAAAAATGACATTCAATCCGCAAAAACCCAAATTCAAAGAGCAAGAGTATTGTACTTAAACATAATGAAGAAAAATAATTTTCAATCAACATCAATCATCATGGAAGATTTACTCTCTTTGGTTTTAGACATGGAAAAGAGTGTTGATGACAAAGATGACTTGGCTTTAATCGACCAGTACCGAGACTTTATCACGAAATTTAAATATATCGCACCCCATTTAATCAAGACTGATGTTATAAAGATCGGAGGATTAATAGACCTTCTATATAAAAAGGCACTCTATAACGACATGAATGGAGCAAAAGAATTATATCACGAAATAAAAGAATTATTTATTCAATCGTATCAAGATTTTAAATAAATATTATTCTTTTTTTGCTTCCTGTGATTCCTCTTTTGGTTCTTCATCGGTAGATTCTTCTTTTAATTCCTCGTCCAAGTCAGAACATTCTGTGTCGAAATTATCAACTTCTTCTTTGAAAGGAGTCATTAAGCCGACGATAAAAACGATTCCGCCTGCCATCACAATCATTGGGCCCAATAATCCTTTAAAAATAATGACAAACTCCGGCCACCAAATTACAATCAACCAAACACCCGCTAAGGCTACCAAAACGCCAATGAGAAGGTAAAGTATCTTTTTCATTTCTTCCTCCAACTCTAAATCAAAATCAACTACAAATAACTTTTCAAAATCTTTCGATTTCATCTATAATTTAATCTAATTTTGGTGAAGAGTAAAGAGGAAATGATGAGGAAAGATAAATTTGATTTTATTTCTATTGATAAAAAATGGCATTCTGTATGGGAAAATAATGGTTTGTACCATAGGAACATCAAGTCCTCTTTACCAAAATATTATATCCTGGATATGTTTCCCTACCCATCAGCAAATGGATTACACGTTGGTCATCCAGAAGGGTATACGGCAAGTGATATCGTTTCGCGGTTTTATACCATGAAAGGATACAATGTACTTCATCCAATGGGTTGGGATGCATTTGGTCTTCCTACAGAGAATTATGCATTAAAGATGAAAATACATCCAAAAATAGCGACTGAAAAAAATATTAATAATTTTAAACGGCAAATATCAAGATTTGGTTTTTCTTATGATTGGACTAGAGAAATAAATACTTCCGATCCATCTTATTATAAATGGACGCAATGGATTTTCCTCAAACTGTATGAAAAAGGGTTGGCTTATGAAACAGAAATGCCGATTAATTGGTGCCCCAGCTGTAAGACAGGTCTTGCCAATGAAGAAGTTGTCGATGGGGTTTGCGATCGTTGTGAAACCCCGATTGAACGAAAGAAAATGCGACAATGGATGCTTAAAATCACAATGTACGCAGAAAGACTTTTACAAGACCTAGAATCCTTGGATTGGCCGGAAAAAATTAAAACAATGCAACGAAATTGGATCGGTAAATCTGTTGGAGCAGAAATTAATTTTAAAATTTCCAACTCCTCGGAATCCATATGTGTTTTTACAACTAGGCCAGATACTATCTTTGGAGCAACCTACGTGGTTGTTGCTCCCGAACACCCCCTATTAAGCCAAATTATCAATGATAAATTTCAAGCGGATGTTTTAGGTTATAAAGAAAGGATTAAATCAAAAAGTGATCTGGAACGGACTTCCTTATCAAAAGATAAATCGGGCGTTTTCACTGGCTTCTATGCCATCAACCCTGTCAATAATAAAAAAATACCTGTTTATACGGCAGATTATGTACTAATGAGTTACGGAACAGGAGCTATCATGGCTGTACCAGCTCATGACCAAAGAGATTTTGATTTTGCCACCATTCACAATTTACCCATTATTCCAGTCATTAAACCAAAAGATACCATTAGCCCTTTGGACAAAGCTTTTGAAGAAGATGGAATTATGATTAATTCAGAACAGTTTTCTGGATTAAGCTCCGAGGTTGCGAAAGAAAAAATAACAAATTGGATCGAAAAAAATCAATATGGAAAAAAGTCGATCCAATATAAGCTTAGAGATTGGGTATTCTCACGCCAGCGATTTTGGGGGGAGCCGATCCCTGTGATTCATTGTGGAGAATGCGGAATTGTTCCTCTTGATCCATCCGATCTTCCCCTTACCCTTCCTGAAGTAGAAAGTTATGAAACAACTGGTACCGGGGAATCACCTTTAGCTTCGATTGAGGAATGGGTTAACACAAAATGTCCTCGATGCGATCGTCCTGCCAGAAGAGAAACAAACACAATGCCCCAGTGGGCTGGATCAAGCTGGTACTATCTTCGCTATATCGACCCAACAAATGATTTTTGTCTTGCATCAAAAGAAGCAATCCAGTATTGGCTTCCGGTTGATTTGTATATCGGGGGAGCTGAACATGCCGTCCTTCATCTTTTATATGCCAGATTTTGGCATAAATTCCTTTTTGATATCGGCATTGTGCCACATAATGAACCTTTTCTAAAATTAAAAAACCAGGGGATGGTCTTGGCTGAAGATGGGCATAAGATGTCAAAATCATTAGGAAACGTTATTAATCCGGATGATGTCCTTGATCAATACGGTGCCGACGTTGTTCGTCTTTATGAAATGTTTATGGGTCCTTTTGACCAGGAATCACTTTGGAATACACAGGGAATTGAGGGAGTGAATCGATTCATTGGGAAGATATGGAGTATATTTGAGCCAAATGAAATCGTGAACTACCCGCCAGATAATGCTTTGAACAAACTGCTTCACAAAACAATTAAAAAAGTTACGGAGGATATTGAGAACTTTAGTTTCAACACTGCGATATCAGCTATGATGATTTTTATCAATCAGGTCATAAAAATAAAAAACAAACCGAAAGAAACACTTGAGCAATTTCTTAAGATTTTGGCACCTTTTGCTCCTCATATATCAGAAGAACTATGGGAAATGATGGACCATACAGCTTCGATTTTTAAGGAGAAATGGCCAACTTTTGATTCACAATTGGCAAAAGATACGATGATAGAAATCCCAATCCAGATCAATGGAAAACTTCGCGACAAAATAACTATATCAGAAGATTTGTCGGAAGATGAGCTAAAAGAAATGGTTTTCAAGCTTGAAAAGGTTAGAGCATTTATCCAGGACCAGATGATAGAAAAGTGGATTTATATACCGAATAGAACAATTAATATCGTACTATAGGAGGCAAATATGCAATCTCCTTTAGACTCAACCAATATTGCTTTTATTATTGGTGGTCTTGGCATCTTTCTGTATGGTCTCGTTACTTTCAGTGAATATCTAAAAGAAATTGCAGGCGTAAAATTAAAAAACATTCTGGATACAGCAACCAAATCCCCATGGCGAGGCTTGATAACAGGTCTTATCGTAACCGGTATTATTCAATCCTCTTCTGTTGTAACCGTTGTTGTTTTAGCCTTTGTAAATTCCGGTTTGCTAACTTTTGATCAATCGTTAGGTCTTATTTTCGGGGCTAATATCGGGACAACGGTCACAGCTCAAATCATTGCATTTAAAATTGCTATCTGGGGATTCTATTTTGTTCCAATTGGATTAATAATATATCTTCTCGCAAAAAAACGGAAAACGAAGTATATTGGTCAGTCCCTAATTGCTTTTGGCTGCCTATTGATTGGTCTTTTTTTAATGGAAAAAGGGCTGGAACCACTTAAAACATTTGATCCTTTTCGGAATTTAATGGCTAGTTTTGGGGAAAAACCTTATCTCGGGATCCTTGCTGCCACAATTTTTACTGGAATCATTCAATCTTCTTCTGCTACTACCTCCATCGTAGTTTCAATGGCAAGACAAGGATTGATATCAATTCAAAGTGCTGTCCCCCTTGTTTTAGGTGCTAATATTGGCACAACGGTTACAGCCGGACTTGCTTCAATAGGTACAAAACTTAATGCCAAGAGGGTAGCGGTTGCACACTTTTTATTCAATTTGATTGGTGTATTACTTTTATACCCTTGGTTAAAACAATACACTGTGTTTGTAATATGGCTTACTAAGCTATTTCATGTAACTTCCCCGGAACGTATTGTTGCGAATAGTCATTCACTCTTTAATATACTTTGGTCTTTGTTTTGGGTTTGGCAAGTAAATAATTTTGCTAAAATTGTAAAATTTGTTATTCCAGGGAAAGAAAAAACAACCATGGTAGGCATTGAATTCCTGGATTCTCGATTAATTCACACTCCTTCCCTTGCAATCGATACTTGTAAAAAGGAAATCAAAAGGATGGCGACTATTGCTCATAAAATGCTAGATACACAAATGAAAGCCATTGAAGGGGAAATAAGTTTTTCTGAAGCTAAAAGTGTTTGGGATTTAGAAAACCTTGTCAATGAAGTTCACAAAGAAACATTAAAATACCTTCAATCAATGTACGATGTCAGTTTAACGGAAGAAGAAAGCCAGATGTGCATGATCCTCATTCAAAGCGTGGATGATATTGAGCGTTGGGGAGATCATGCCACCAATTTGTTTGAAGTAGTGGAGTATATTTATGAAAACAACATTAAAATCTCACAAACTTTTATTGAAAACATTAAAAAACTCTATTCGTTAGTAAATGAAAACTTAACCAATGCTACCCAGCTTTTTGAAAATAGCGACAACAAGGAAACTATCCTGCACATTGCCACACAAATCGAACAAAATTTGGATGAATTAGTAAAAAAGTATCGAATTGACCACTGTTATGGATATATTAAAGGAGATTCAGAAGTAAATTCTGCTGTTGTGTACACCGACATTTTAATCAACCTGGAAAGAGCAGCCGATCATGCTTTCAATATAATCGAGCTCTTTACAAGCAGAATTCCAAGCAATATGTAGGTTAATTAATGATTTTTACCAATTCTTCTGCAATCCTGGTAAAAGTCTTGCTTGATTCAGAATCGGGATATTGTACGGTAACAGGTAGTCCCTGGTTTCCACACATACCACATTCAATTTCAATAGGAACTTTACCAAGAAGGGGCACTCCTAAGAGATTACTCATGAGCTCACCACCGCCTTGACCAAAGATGCAATATTCCTTTTTGGTCTCTGGTTCAATGAAAGAGCTCATATTCTCAACAATACCAAGAATAGGGATATTCAATTTTTCAAATGTTTTTAAAAACTTTGTTGCATCAGCAGTGGATACTTTTGCCGGAGTCGTCACAACAAGACTTCCGCTTAAGGGTAGTGATTGCCCCACGGTTAGCATGGAATCTCCAGTTCCTGGGGGAAGATCTATCAAAAGGTAGTCTAATTCGTCCCATTTTGTTAAAGAGAAAAGCTCCTGTATAGCAGAAGATACAATTGGTCCTCTCCAAATGACGGGAGTATCATTCCCTTCCATCAAGAATCCAAGGGACATAACCTTTACGCCATAATTTACAATAGGTATTAAGAGTGACCCGTCTCCATAAGCCATTTTCTCAATACCAAACATGATGGGAAGGTTAGGTCCAAGAACATCTGCATCCAGCACACCAACTTTATAACCGAGTTTGGCAAGACTAATCGATAGATTTGTCACAACGGTGGATTTGCCGACGCCACCCTTTCCAGAGCCGACAGCGAGAATATGTTTGATTCTTCCTTTTGATAATATTTTTGGAAGATTGCTTTTATCTGGGAATATTTTTTGAATCTCTTCCGGGGATAATTTTCCAAAGGCTATCTCAATGGTTTCTGCTCCTATCTTTCTCAAAGCATCTTCAGCCATCTTTTTCATATCGGTTTTTAAAGGACAGCCCTCTTGTGTTAGGGCTAATATAAAGGTAACTTTGCTCTCATGGATCTGAAGGTTTTGAACCATACCCAAGTCCACAATGTTCTGTCCAATTTCCGGATCAATCACTTCCCTGAGAGCTGTAAGAACTTGATCTTTTGTAATCATTTGTTTTCCCTTTCAAAAATATCTAACTACCTAATAATTCCCAATTATTTACAATACAGTTTAAGATCTTTTTCCAACCGCTTTGCATCCGGAAGAAAATTAACTAGAGCTTTATGAAATTGACTGGAATGGTCAAAATGCAATAGATGGATCAATTCGTGACAAACTATATATCCAATCAATTCAATAGGGAGACAGATAAGATATGAGTTTAAAACAATTTTGCCTTTACTAGTGCAACAACCCCATTTCTTCATCTTTCGATACACTAACTCATTGGGGCTTAGATCTAACTGTTGAATCAATCCTGGAATTATTTTATTAACATAGATCATTGTTTCTTGTTTTAAAAATGTGTCCATCATTTTGTTCAGATCTTTTGGTTTCTTGAGATAAAAAACGAATTTTCCATCATATAAACATACATGCGGACTCTCTTTTTCAATCACTTTTATTTCTAAAGAATGCAATTTCCCTAGATAATAAACTTGGTTTTCTGTTACAACTTTCTTGCATTTCTCGACCTTTGAAATTTGGCGAAGAATCCAATTTGAACGGCTTTGAATGATTGATTCAATGTTTGGGGAAAGCCTCTTGGGAAGAGTGACTGTTAATACCTTATCATGAGTCAGACGAAAATAGATATACTTTACAGATTTGATTCGAATCAAGCATTGCAAAGATTTTCCACCAATCACTATAGACATGAATTGTTGTGAAGCTTGCTTTGTCTTTGATGTCAAAATAGCATTTCTGTTTTTTTAGGGAGTTGGCGCGTTATTAAGAACTTGACCAGCTTTATTCATTACGGATAAAACCGAATTTCGAAGGGGAGGGATGGCGGCAACTATGACCAAAACAACGACCGCAAAAAGCAAAGAATACTCTAAGGCAGATTGCCCGATCTCACTTTTAAAAAAATCCATCTTTCCTTCCATGTCATTTTAAGTTTTTCATACCAATTATATTTGTTTTAGAAATTTGGAAAACTATTCTTTGAGTCTTCTTCTGATATTTCTTCAATTGTTTTCCCACTTACAATCGATCGAGGCATTTCATCTAGAATATCTGCAACGGGTTTTGCCTCATCATCATTGAGTTTCATAATCATCCATTGTTTATGGATTTTGTCGGTTCGAATGAGAGCAAATCGACCAATCAGTTTTTTCCCTTCTAAATAGAATAAAAGCTTTCCCTCTTCAATTTGATTCTCTATGTTTGATTGGTCGTACATCTCAGGATCATCAATTGAATAATATGCACCTTTATCCCAAATCATTACAGTACCGGCACCATAGGTTCCTTCAGGAATTACTCCTTCAAAATCACCATATTCAATTGGATGATCAATTGTTAATATCGCTAATCTCTTTTCGTTCGGATCTAGAGATATCCCTTTTGGAATCGCCCATGATTTTAATATCCCATTCATTTCCAATCGGAGATCATAATGCAGTGTTCTGGCTTTGTGTTTCTGAACAATATACATTGGTTTTACGGGCACTACTTACCTCCTATGGAAAAGAATTTAGAATGCATTTGTATTG